>OCVV012841716.1_pt1 | contig 57769 bp, 56 predicted proteins | sample 1539721 | NCBI WGS metagenome assembly OCVV01 (sample SAMN02144230, study PRJEB22623) | gut metagenome | biome: sheep rumen | host: Ovis aries | place: New Zealand
ATTTCCCCTCGGCTAACAACGCATCGTGATTGTTCCGGCGCAATTGCGAGTGTCGTTCTAAGTAGTTCAGTTAGTGGGAAGTTTTAGTAACTAATTCTAACGGATGCGCCGGAGTTAACAGAGCTAAAGCGGATTAACGGATTAACTAATTAAAATGAAAGAAATACTGCGTGCGGAGCACGTTACAAAGTCATACAGCGATAAGACGGTTCTTAAGGATATAGGGCTTACCCTTGGCGAGGGTGAGCTCGTATGCCTTCTCGGTGTAAGCGGCGTAGGGAAATCTACACTATTTAATGTTCTCTCGGGGCTTACAATGCCGGATGAGGGCAGAGTTCTTTTGAACCGGGATGGTAATGGTGACTGGCGGGATATTACCGGAAAATCAGGATCTCTGAGCTATATGCTTCAAAAGGATCTTTTGCTGCCTCATAAGTATGTAATAGATAATGTAGCTTTGCCTCTTACATTGAAAGGGGTTAAGAAAAAGGAAGCCAGGGAAAGAGCTACGGAGTATTTTGATCGTTTCGGACTGTCCGGTACGGAAAAAAAATATCCGGCGCAGCTTTCCGGCGGAATGAGGCAGCGGGCAGCTCTTCTGCGCACATATCTTACCGGAAATAAAGTAGCACTTTTGGATGAACCCTTCAGCGCACTGGATACTATCACCAGGACTGCGATGCAGGAATGGTTTCTGGAAGTCATGGATGAGATAAAGCTTTCCACGATATTTATTACCCATGATGTGGATGAGGCTATCCTTATCTCGGACAGGATATATATAATGCAGGGGACTCCGGCAGGGCTGTCGGAGGCGATCCCGATATCCGATCCGAAGCCGCGTGAGCCGTCTTATACAACATCTGAGGAATTTGTTGCATACAAAAAGAAGATACGTGGTATACTGTTTTCGTGATCGATTTAATAGCAGGGGCAATGATCAATAGTTTCCATACGTTGTCGAAACGCATCCGGCTGATTGTTGTACGCCGCTTTTATAATGGTCATATGTAGTGTATTCGAGGGCTATATGGTGGCGTAATGGTTGACAAAACAGGAAAACTGTGATATATTCGTAACAGTTTTAACAAAAATGTAACAATTCACAAGGGTTTAATATATATGTCAAAACAAAGTAAAAGAATCAAAGCGGTTATAGCCGGAACACTTGCGGTTATATTCGCTTCGTCCGTTTTTTCGGGGACGAGGGCAATGGCTGAAGTTCCCGTAGCTGAGGTGGATCTGGATCTGCCACGGCAGGTGAGAATGGTAGATGCTGCGTCAGTTATTTCTGTTAAAGGTGCTGCAGAAGCTTTGGAGGAAAAGCCGGATGCAGTATGCATTCCTGAGCTTTATTCAGTCGGAGCAGCAAAAGCTCTGCTTACGGATGATACCGGAGCCAAGGAAGCTGCAAAGACTGCTGTAGGTGCGATAATCGAGGCAGAGATTGCAGTTGAGGACGTCAGGGAAGCCCAGATCGTATCCGAAAATGAAGCAGAAGCAAGGGATCCTGAGCATTTCAGCAACCTTGTCATTGCTGACGTCGATAATTTCGTGAATGTTCGTGCCGTGCCTTCCACTGATGGTGATGTGGTCGGTAAGCTTTATGACAATTCTGCAGGACAGTTCATTGAAGAAAGAAACGGCTGGTATAAGATCAAGTCCGGTAATGTGACAGGGTATGTTAAGGCAGAGTACTGTGTAACCGGAGAGAACGCCATTGAGCTGGCCAAGAAGGTCGGAACCCGTATGGCAACTGTTAATACCACTACATTAAGAGTCCGTATGGAAAAGTCTATGGATTCCGGTGTGTTGGGTCTTATCCCTATGGGAGAGGATCTTGTGGTACTGGAAGAAACACCTGACTGGGTAAAGGTTTCCATAGAAGAAGGTGACGGCTATGTATCTACAGAGTATGTGGATCTGAGGACTGATTTTGTACAGGCTGAATCCAAGGCAGAAGAAGAAGCAAGACTTGCCAAGGAAGAAGCTGAGAGGAAGGCTGCTATTGCTGCGGCTGAGGCAGCAGCTAAGAAGAACAGCAAAAAGAACTCTTCATCAAAATCAAACTCCAGTGCTGCTTATACGGCACCCAGTATTCCGGGAAGCGGTCTTGGTGTGGATGTTGCAAATTATGCATGCCAGTTTGTCGGTAATCCCTATGTATATGGTGGAACCAGCCTGACGAACGGTGCTGACTGTTCCGGTTTCGTAATGAGCGTTTACAGACAGTTTGGTGTATCACTGCCTCACTCGTCTACTGCAGACAGGAGTGTGGGATATGAAGTTCCCGGTGGTATTGCAAATGCACAGCCCGGTGATATCCTCTGCTACTCCGGTCATGTGGCTTTGTATATCGGTGGAGGAAAGATTGTCCATGCAAGTACTTCACGTACCGGTATTGTTATAGGCAATGCAAATTACAGAGGAGTCCTTGCTGTAAGAAGAATATTCTAAGAACGCATTCGATAGTATTAAAGTATGGCTGAAAATGAAAGGGGCTTAAAAAAGCCCCTTTTGTGATATTGTGGCTGGTGAATCAATATATTTGCATTTGAAAATGAGTTGTTATATAATATTTTTGTTTTTTGCGTGGTAAAGTCGGCAGTATTGCAGTATGGTTGCCGTGATATAAGTTTCTGGTCTTTGAAAGGGGAATGGAAATATGAATTATTCGGATGTGGGAATTGATCTGGGAACAGCCAGCATCCTGGTATATATAAAAGGAAAGGGAGTTGTGCTGAAGGAGCCAAGCGTGGTTGCTTTCGACAGGGATACAAACAAGATAAAGGCCATAGGTGAAGATGCCAGGCTTATGATAGGAAGGACTCCGGGAAATATCGTAGCTGTCCGTCCTCTCAGACAGGGTGTTATATCAAACTATACCGTCACCGAACAGATGATGAAATATTTCATCGTTAAGGCAATGGGAAAGAAAACTTTCAGGAAGCCTAGAATAGCGGTCTGTGTTCCCAGCGGTGTTACGGAAGTAGAGAAAAAGGCCGTTGAAGATGCAACCTATCAGGCTGGGGCGAGAGAAGTGGCTATCATAGAGGAGCCTATTGCTGCGGCTATCGGTGCAGGCATAGATATCTCAAAGCCTCAGGGAAATATGATAGTGGATATCGGAGGCGGCACAACTGATGTTGCGGTTATCTCTCTTGGCGGAACTGTTGAGAGTGCATCCATCAAGATTGCCGGTGATGATTTTGATGAAGCGATAGTAAGATATATGCGTAACAAATATAATCTGCTTGTAGGTGACCGTACTGCAGAAGATATAAAGATCAATATCGGTACTGCATTTAAGCGGGCAGAGGTGGATTATATGGATGTTAGGGGACGAAATCTTGTAACAGGTCTTCCCGAGACTATCCGCGTATCTTCCGACGAAACACAGGAAGCGCTTAAGCAGACTACCAGTCAGATACTTGATACTATATGCTCCGTACTTGAAAAGACACCGCCTGAACTGGCAGGTGATATAGTTGACAGGGGGATAGTGCTCACAGGCGGCGGCGCAATGCTCAGGGGACTTGAGGAACTTATCGAGGAGCGTACGCATATCAATACCATGACTGCTGATGAACCTATGACATGTGTGGCTATCGGTACAGGAAGATATATAGAATTTTTGTCTGGCTATAATGAAGACGCCCCTAACTGACGATATATGTATTGACGGATAGGCGAAAGCATATCCGCGTGGAATGTATCGGTGCAGGGAATGGCACTGTTAGCCGGCAGGGAAGCCTAAACACGAAAAGGGGATTGTGCTGTGTTAAAAGGACTTTATACTGCCTATACTGGTATGATACAGGAACAGCAGCGTATGGATACGCTGACTAATAATCTTGCTAATTCGGACACGGTGGGATTCAAGAAAGAGGGTCTCACCAGTCAGTCTTTCGATTCCGTCTTTGTGGATAAGATAAAGGACGGTTCTGAAGCTTATCATTATGGCAGGCGCATCGGCACTGCCAATCCGGGAGTAAAAATCGGCGAAAGCTATGTAGACTGGTCTGAAGGTGCCTTTGAGGTAACCGACAACGAGGTTGATTTTGCCATAGGCGGCAAAGGTTTTTTTACAATAGAATTTACAAACAAAGCCGGCGAGACCAGAACTATGTATACCAGGGACGGAAATTTCCAGGTGACAACAGATGGATACCTGGTGACTACAGACGGTGATTATGTCCTGGGAAAGGGAGCAAATGGCCAGGGGGAAAGGATAAAGCTGGATCCTACCCAGAATTTCAGGGTTGACACACAAGGGTATATTTTCCAGAATGATCAGCTTGTGGGACAGATGCAGGTAACCGATTTTGCTGATTATAATTATCTGGAACATTACGGTGAGAATTATTATTATCCCATAGACGGGGCTGAACTTCAGGATGCAACAGGTGCTAAGATTTTTCAAGGGTACCTTGAATCCTCGAATGTAGGCATAGTGTCAGAGATGGTGGAGATGATAAGTGTTTCCAGGCAGTATGAGGCAAACCAGAAGATCATCCAGACCTATGACAGGTCGTTGGAAGTTGCGGTAACTCAGCTTGGAAGACTGAGCTGATAATCTGCATTTCGGTTTTATATTATTGTAACGGAGGACAGCCGGTTTATCCTGATAGTATTCGTTTAAATGGTGCGGGTATACCGGTCAGAAGCAGGAATATAGATAGTCAGAAGACAGCGGAGCTTATGCGCGGAAAGGCGGGAATATGGTCAGATCATTATGGTCGGCAGCAACAGGAATGCTTGCACAGCAGACAGCGGTGGACACGATATCAAATAATATAGCAAATGTAAACACAACAGGCTATAAGACAAGCCAGAACGAGTTCAAGTCCCTGCTTTACCAGGAACTGCAGACTAAGACCACTACGGCTAACGGAGATACTAAGCCGATTGATTCGCAGGTAGGTCTGGGTGTCAGGAGTTCATCCATTACCACGATATTCAGGCAGGGCGCTTTCCTTGAGTCATCCAATAACTTTGCTTTTGCAATACAGGGCGATGGATTGTTTGCGGTAAGAACTCCGGATGGCGGAACAGCTTATACCAGAAATGGCAATTTCAATGTGTCTATCGGAAATGACGGACTTACGCTTACGGATGCAGACGGCAATCCTGTACTTGACACAACCGGAAAACCGATAGTATTTGAAAAAAATATGACATCCAGCAACATAACGGTTACATCTGACGGAGAATTCTGCTATCCGGATGATAAGGGTAATGCTAAATCACTGGGAATAAGGATAGGCGTATGGCAGTTCAACAATCCTTCGGGACTTGAAAAGAAGGACAGCTCCCTTTATCTGGAGACTGCGGCCAGTGGTGTTGCATTAAATGAGAGTACATCCAATAACCTTAAGAAAAGCACAATAGCTCAGGGATATCTGGAGAATTCTAATGTGCAGCTGGCAGACGAGATGGTGAATCTGATAATTGCGCAGAGAGCCTATGAAGCAAATTCCAGGGCAATCACTACTACAGATACGATGATGCAGCAGGCTAACCAGCTGAGGTCATGATGTCTTCCATGGTGACAACCAGAGCTTTTGGTCTTTGGTGACTGCTGAATAAAAGGTGGATCAAATGGATATAGGAAACATATCAAATCTTACAGATTATACATCATCATTGGCAGCGGCATCCTCTGCTCAAAAGAAGGCTGAATCTGCAAATTCGGCTCAGACTGACGAGGAGATGCTTTCTGCGTGCAAGGAATTTGAATCATATCTTTGGGAGCAGGTGCTTAAGAGTATGAAGTCGGCTTCAGAGGTTTTTAATACCGAAGAAGATGACCAGAAAGTCAGCTATTTTAAGGAAACTGCGATGGCTGATATTGCAAAGCAGATCACTGATCAGAATCTGGGCTCAAATTCTCTTGCCATGCAGATGTATGAGCAGATGAAGAGGAATCAGGGGATAACTGCAGATGAGCTTGAGGCGCGGCTGTCAGGAGCGGACAATGCTGAAGATGCGGCTCCGACGGGGGATGTTCTGGCTTCAGCAGCATCAGCTGTGATAAAAGATGAAACGGAATAAGTTCTCTTCAGGAGTTCTTTTTGTTCTTGGGTAAAAGTCACATTCATATCTTTTAATTTCTGCAGTGCAGGAGTTTACAGATCATTCGTATCCGGGTGATCCGTTTTTCAATATGAAAGGCAATAACTGGGAATATTGAACAGTGCGTCTGTTTGATGTTCTGTGGGGAGTATAACAATGGAAACAGTATCGGGATACATAGATCATATTACATTTCAGAATAAAGAAAATGGCTACACGGTCATGTCTGTTATGACGGAAAAGGGCAGTATAGTCTGTGTTGGTCCCGCAGGCGGTTTTGATGAAGGTGAGACTGTGGAGGTTGAGGGTGAGTACACGGAACACCCTACATACGGTAAGCAGTTAAAAATATTTTCAGTAAGACCTGTTGCGCCAACAGACAGAGTGTCCGTACTGAGGTATCTTGGATCAGGTGCGATAAAAGGCGTTGGTCCGAAGCTTGCGGAGCGTATAGTGGGACGCTTCGGCGAGGATACCATGAGGATAATGGAGGAGGAGCCGGAACGCCTTGCGGAAATAAAAGGTATAAGCGGAAGAATGGCCAGGGCTATAACTGACCAGATGCTTGAAAAAAAGGAACAGCGCAGTCTTCTGATATTTGTACAGCAGTATGGTCTCAGCAGAAATCTTACTCTCAAACTTATAGAGCGTTATGGGGATGAAGTATATTCCGTGCTGAAGAGCAATCCATACCGCATGGTAGAAGAGATTCCCTCCGTGGGATTCAGGACGGCTGATGAAATCGCAGCTAAATCAGGAATTGTTGCGGACAGTGAGTACCGTGTGCGCTCCTGCCTGATATATGTCCTGAAGCTGTTTGCAGCCGAAGGACATTGTTTTGTTCCGCATGATGAAGTGGTATCTGAAACAGTTAAATTATTGGGACTGGAGGAAGAAAGCGGTCACGCTATAACAGAAGAATGTATACGGGGGCTTTCGGCTGACAGACAGATCGTGCTTCGAAATGATTTAGGCGGCAGGATAAATATTTATCTTGAATATTATGACCGTGTAGAGAAGGAATGTGCCAGATTGCTCTTGGAATTAAAAAATGGATTCAAACCGGCGGAAGGGCATGCATCTGAAAAACTTCCTGCTGAAGGAGACGGAATAGAGCTTGACGGATTACAGAAAAAGGCGGTGGACGAATGTCTTAAAAATGGCGTCTTTATTCTGTCGGGCGGTCCTGGAACGGGAAAGACCACCACGATAAATACCATAATAGCTGAGCTTGAGGATGCGGGTGAGAATTTTGTGCTGGCGGCACCTACAGGAAGGGCGGCAAAGCGGATGACGGAAGCGACGTCCTTTGAAGCACAGACGATACACCGCCTGCTGGAAATAAACGGGGAGGTTTCGGAGGGGGGAAGTCCTAATATTTTTTCCAGAAACCGGGAGAATCCTCTTGAAACAGATACTGTTATAGTAGATGAGGCCAGTATGCTGGATATAAGTCTTTTAAAGTCTCTTTTGGAAGCTATGGTACCGGGGATGCGTCTAATTCTTGTGGGGGATGTGGATCAGTTGCCGAGCGTAGGTCCCGGGCAGGTGCTCAGGGATATCATGGAAAGCGGATCTTTTTCCTGCGTAAAGCTGGACCGGGTGTTCAGACAAGCCGGGGAAAGCCACATAGTGTCCTATGCGCACATGATAAACGAAGGAAAACATATTGATCTTTCTGTTAAGTATCCGGATTTCTTTCTCCTTGAAAAAGAAAGCATAAAGCTTGTTCACGGCTATCTGGCGGCCCTGTGTAAGGATGTCATACCGAGGAAACTGGGACTAGACGGGAATGATGTGCAGGTACTGACCCCTATGCGCAAGGGCCCGCTGGGAGTGGAAGGGCTTAACCGTATGCTTCAGGAACAGCTGAATCCGCCCAAACCATCTCTGGAAGAAATAGTATATGGTGATACGGTCTTCCGGGAAGGTGACAAGATCATGCAGATCAGGAATGACTATAACATTGAATGGGAGATCAGGGGTGACTATGATGTGAGTATTAAGGAAGGCAAAGGTATTTTTAACGGTGACGTAGGCGTAATAAAGAATATCAATAAAGAATACCGGCTGGTGGAAGTGCTTTTTGATGACGGGAGGCTTGTATATTATTCTGCAGATAAGCTGGAGGAACTGGAACTGTCATATGCCGCCACAATACATAAGTCACAGGGGAGCGAATACCCGGTTGTGATACTTCCGATACTGGACGGACCAAGGATGCTTTTTAACAGAAATCTTCTGTATACTGCCGTTACAAGGGCGAAGCAGTGTGTGATAATCGTTGGAAGCGGACAGAAAGTGCTGGAAATGATAGACACCGATTCGGAACTTCACAGATATACGTCGCTTAGACAGAGGCTGATTGAACTGGAGGAGGTATTGGAATGAAAATGATGCCCGCTGTCTTTTCCGGCGGGGGATATGTACCTGTCATAAAAAAGGAATACTTTGAATGGTTATTCAGTGAACTGACGGATCTGGTATATCCGAGGCGCTGTCCGTTTTGTGACAGGGTCCTGAGCAGTGATGAACACAAGAAACTGATCTGCTCTGAATGTGAAGAAAAGCCGAAATATATTCACTCTCCCTACTGTTTCAAGTGTGGAAAGCAGTTGAGTGATCCGGATGAGGAATACTGTGAAGACTGCAGAAAAAGAAGCCATAGTTTTGTCAGAGGAGTGGCACTGTATGATTATTCTTCCATAAGGATGTCAATGTATCGCTTTAAATATTCGGGAAGAGCTGAGTATGCGGAGTATTTCGGACGGGAGCTTGTATATTCATTCGGGGATCTTTTCAGAAAATGGGAGATAGATGCAATTGTACCTGTTCCTATGTATTCGGGGAAGGAACGGGTGCGGGGATATAACCAGGCAGAAAAGCTGGCTGAATCTATCGCTCGTGAAAGCGGGATTCCAGTGTTTACGGGATTGGTAAAAAGGGTGAAAAATACGAAACCTATGAAACTGCTCGGAGCCGGTGAACGGGCTGCCAATTTGAAAAATGCTTTCATTATAGTCTCAAATGATGTAAAATTTAACAAAGTACTTTTAGTGGATGACATATATACCACAGGAGCTACGATAGATGCAGTGGCTGATGCGCTGATGGATGCGGGAGTAAGTTATGTTTACTTCGTTACGTTGTCCATAGGGGCAGGCTGCTAGCTGTTTATGTGAAATGGAGGTTCAGGGGTTATGGAAGTAAAGAATTGCAGAAAGTGCGGAAAGATGTTTAATTACATCGGAGGACAGCAGATCTGCCCGGCCTGTAAGGAAGCGGTTGAAAAGAAATTCCAGGAAGTAAAGGAATATGTTAGGGAACACAAAGCTGCTTCTATGACTCAGATATGTGAGGACTGCGATGTAGAGAACAAGCAGGTTCAGCAGTGGGTTCGTGAAGAACGTCTGGTATTCTCGGATGAATCACCGATTAAACTGAGCTGTGAACTCTGTGGTACCCAGATAAAGACCGGCCGCTACTGTGATAAATGCAAGAAAGAGACTGCGAATAATATAAGTGCAGCTGGCAGGCGCCCGGATGTGGCTGTGTCACGTGATAAAAAGGATGCGTCCAGCCACAGGATGCATACTTTCCATAATTGATAAGAACAGATGCTAAACGAATCAAGAATAAAACTCATGACCAGAATGGCTTCCTATGAGAAAGAGGAAGGAAAGCGTAATATGCGCATCGGTACCTATTTCCGTGGCGATTATATAGCCAAGGAAGTCATGAAGTCAATTGTGTATGGAACTATTGCATACGGAATCATGGTGGGCATGTACCTTGCCTATGATTTTGAAGTGCTTATGGAAGAAGTCTACAGTATGGATCTTCTTACTTTTGGAAAAGTTATTCTGGAAAGGTATCTTATTCTGATAGCAGTATATTCCGTCATAACGTATATTGTATATGCACTGAGGCACAGGGCTGCGCGCCGTAAGCTTCGCATTTACTATAATAATCTCCGCAGGCTGAGCTCTATGTATAAGAAAGAGGAGAGTGATGCGGCGGATGCTGAGTCCGTGCCTAAAAAGGAACGGACAAAATAAAGACTAAGCAGGTTTTTGACTATGGTATTTTTACTTCAGGCGAGGGAGAGGATCCTTCAGTTTTATTCAAAATATGACAATTTCTGCAAACCGGCACTGAAATTTCTGCTGGCGCTGGTCACCCTTATACTGATAAACGGTTCCATAGGGTATTCGAGGAGTCTTACTAATTTTGCGGTTACTCTGGTGCTGGCTCTGGTATGTTCATTTCTGCCTGTCAATGTGACCGTTGTAATGGCAGCCGGAATTGTGCTGTTGCATCTTTACGCACTGTCGCTTGAAAGTGTGATAATAATTGCCGCACTTTTCCTTGTGATGTTCCTGCTTTATTTCAGGTTTACACCTAAGGATGCGGTTTTGCTGCTGTTAACCCCTATGGCGTTCAAGCTGGGAATTCCCTATGTGGTGCCCATTTCGACCGGGCTTCTCGGAACACCGGCGTCTGTTGTATCTGCAGGCTGTGGTGTAGTTGTATATTTTATGCTCTCGTATATATCCGGAAGTGCTGCCCAAACTTCAGGTGAAGGTGTAGATGCGGAACTTATAAATAAATTCAGGTACCTGCTGGATGATATGATGTTCAACAAGCAGATGATACTTTATATTGCCGCATTCGGTGTGACCATAATATGTGTTTACTTTATAAGACGGCTGTCAAAGGATCATTCCTGGACTATTGCGATCAGCGCAGGTGCCCTGCTTGACATACTGGTTATGATCGTGGGGGCATTGTATTTCAAACTGTCGGTATCTATAGGCGGCCTGATACTCGGATCCATAGTTGCTGTTGGTGTTGCTTTTGTGATCAAGTTCTTTGTATTCAATGTGGACTACAGCCGTACTGAAAGGGTACAGTTTGAGGATGATGAATACTATTACTATGTAAAGGCAATACCTAAGAATACGGTAAAGGTTAATGACCGTAAGGTAAAGAAGATAAATGGTACTGTTGATCCTGCTAAAAAGAGCAGGGAAAGCAGACGGGAAAAGAATCCGGAAAGACGGAGACAAGGGAAGGAAGATACGGTAAAAGAGAAAAAGGATGCTACCGAGTATCGCATGCACCGGGCTCTTACTGAGAGGGATGCACAGGCTTCGTCTTTGGAAAGAGATACCGCGGCAAAAGCCAGGGCAAACAGGGAACGCAGAAGGAATAATCAGTAAAGGATGCTCACTCAGCTTACTTCGTTTATAGAAAAGTATATATCGAGTTTCCGGGTACCCACTATACGTATATCCGATGTGATAGAGATCGTGATATTATCTGTAGTGGTCTATTACATTATGGTCTGGATGAGGAAAACCAAGGCGTGGTCCCTTCTCAAGGGGCTTCTTGTTATTCTGGCTTTTTTCCTTGTTGCGGCCATGTTCAATATGTCAACAATCCTTTTTATAGCCGAACGAGGTCTCTATGTTGCTGCTGTGGCAATGGTAGTGATCCTGCAGCCTGAATTGAGACGTGCTCTTGAACAGCTGGGAAGCAATAAGATATTTTCGAATATGTCATTGCTTGACAGCGATAAGTATTCCAATGCTTATTCGGTTCATACTATAGATGAAATAGTGAAGGCTTCCTTTTCGATGGGACGCGTCAAGACCGGTGCACTTATGGTATTTGAGAGGCAGCAGACTCTTTCCGAATACGAGAAGACCGGAATAAACATAGATGCATCGGTTTCAAGCCAGTTGCTTATCAATATTTTTGAACATAATACACCGCTGCATGATGGGGCAGTTATATTCAGGGGCGACAGGGTGATGTCTGCTACCTGCTATCTGCCACTGTCGGAAAATCCTAATCTTAGCAAGGCTTTGGGAACAAGACACCGTGCCGGTGTGGGTATTTCAGAGGTCACAGATGCACTGGTAGTAATAGTGTCTGAAGAAAGTGGAAAGGTCAGCGTTGCCTGTGGCGGCGAGCTTTATAATGGGCTTAATCAGGAGGGACTCAGGGAAAAACTTGAGCTATTAAGGGAAGCTGACGGCGAGGAAACCAGGAGAGGCCGCAGACTGCATCAGAGAGGAGGACGGGGTGATAAAAAAGTTTCTAAAGAAAATAACGAATAACCTCGGGCTTAAGCTTCTTGCAGTGGTGGTTGCTGTTGCACTCTGGCTGTTAGTTATAAATTATGATGATCCTGTGATAATGAACAGCTACAGCGGGATACAGGTGGAGATTCTCCATCCCGAGGCACTTACGGATCAGAACAAGGTTTATGAGGTACTGGACGAGACGGATGTGGTTGATGTCACTATAGAGGGGAAGAGGTCTGTTATAGACAGTCTCAACAAGGAGAATATCCGTGCTACTGCCGATATGACACAGATGACGGATGTAAATACCCTTACCATTGATTTTTCTACCAACAAGAATGACAACCAGCTTGAATCCATAGTAGGTGATCATAGTGTTGTCAGGCTGGCAATAGAGAACAGAAAGGAAAAACATCTCCCTATAGAAGTTGAGGTGACAGGGACCCCGATGGAAGGCTATATTGTCGGTGACGTGACGACAAACCAGAATACTGTCAGGATTTCCGGCCCGGAGTCAGTGGTTGATACCATTGCTTCAGCGAAGTGTAATGTAAGCGTTTCGGGGCGAAGCTCTGATATTTCTTCGACGGCAGATATAGTTCTTTTTGATAAAAACGGGAATGAAGTCGAACACGAAAATCTGACGACCAATATATCTTCAATAAATGTTAATATTTCCATACTTGAGCAAAAAGCTGTGGATATAATTTACAGTATGTCGGGCGTTCCGGCAGAAGGCTATGCTGTAGACGGAGATCTGCAGGCTGACAGGACTGCGGTAGTGCTGGCGGGACGTTCATCCGTTATGGAAACGATGAATAATCTTGTCATTCCATCTGAAGTGCTCAGTGTTGACGGAAAGAGTGAAGAATTTACCGTACAGATAGATATTAATGATTATCTTCCTTCCGGTGTGCAGCTGGTATCACAGGATGGAAGTGATTTCAATGGTATAGTGAATGTTTATATATCCATTGTGCCTCTTGTGGACAAGACCTTTGATGTGCCTGTAGATAATATCACGCTTTTAGACGTGCCGGAAGGCTATGATGCAAAGATACTGACTGACGGCGGCGACGAGGACGATGATGACGGAAAAGGCTATGTAAGCCTTACGACTGTAGCGGTAGAGCATTATTATGACGGAGTATATCCGTTTGGCATAAAGGGTGAAGTGGATATAGACGGATATTTCCAGTCGGCGAATACAGATCCGGCTGAGGGTATATACCGTATAAAGGTGGACTTTGCTCTTCCTGAGGGGATAAGTGCCAGGACTGTGACATACGTGGATGTCAGATTGACGGAAAAAGAAAATTAGGGAAATTGGGAAGGAAAGGAACAAAGATGGCAAGATTATTTGGAACAGACGGAGTAAGGGGCGTAGCGGGGAAGGAACTGACAGCAGAGCTTGCTATGCAGTTAGGACAGGCCGGTGCCCGTGTTCTGGCAAAAGATACAAACCGTAAGCCTGTAGTATTGGTCGGCTGTGATACAAGGATATCGGGAGGCATGCTCGCAAATGCGCTTATGGCAGGCATTACTTCTGTAGGCGCAGATGTAATCTACGTGGGTGTGGCACCAACTCCGGCAGTAGCATATCTTACCAGAAGATACCGGGCGGATGCCGGCGTCGTCATATCTGCATCCCATAATCCTGTGGAATTCAATGGTATAAAGTTTTTTGACGCACATGGTTTTAAACTTCCGGATGCAACAGAAGATGAGATTGAAGCAATCATCAAAAACGGGGCAGGAGCTGATGCGGCTAAGACCGGTCTGGAAGTTGGAAGGATAGATTATAGATTTGATGCTGCGGATGAGTACATCAACCATTCGGTAAATTCGGTAGATGTGGACCTGACCGGAATGAGAATAGTTGCTGACTGCGCAGAAGGCGCTTCGTTCAAAACTTCGGTGCAGGCGCTTAAGAGACTGGGAGCGGAAGTGATAGCCATCCATGACAGACCGGATGGTTCAAATATTAATAGGGATTGCGGCTCAACTCATCTTGGCGAGCTTTGCCGGAGGGTTGTAGAGGAAAAGGCTGATATCGGCGTTGCCTTTGATGGAGATGCTGACAGGTTTCTGGCAGTGGATGAAAAGGGTCTTGTAATAGACGGAGATCAGATAATGGCAATTGTCGGGCTGGATATGAAAAACAGGGGAAAACTTTCCGGTGATCGTCTGGTTGTTACTGTAATGAGTAATCTGGGCCTGACCATTATGGCAGATAAGAACGGCATCAATCTGGAACAGACCAAGGTGGGGGATAGGTATGTGCTGGAAAGAATGAAGGAAACCGGCTCTAATCTCGGCGGTGAACAGTCCGGACATATCATTTTTCTGGATGAGAATACTACAGGTGACGGGCTTTTGTCTGCGCTGCACCTGCTTGATGTAATGAAGAGAAGCGGTAAAAAACTTTCGGAACTTGCAGATGTTATGGAAGTGCTGCCCCAGGCTCTTGTAAATGCCAAGGCTTCAAATGATAAGAAGCACGATTTTATGCAGTCAGAGGCTGTTTCCGGTGCTATTAAAGCACTCGAAGAAAAGTATGCAGGCGAGGGAAGGGTGCTTATCCGGCCTTCGGGTACAGAGCCTCTGGTAAGAGTAATGATCGAAGGGCGTGATAAGTCCGTAATAGATAAGGATGCATCCGATCTGGCCGCTCTTATAGAGAAAGAATTAGGGTAAGATTGCCCCTATAGCGGATTGCGGGAAAGAATGTAGTGTGGTAGAATATAACACAGTATTTGAGAAGGTACATCGGTTGCAGGGGTATGAAATACATAGGGGGACATGCGTATGGTCAGCCAAAAAGTCAGGGTGATCAATTCGACGGGATTGCATCTGAGACCCGCAGGGGTGCTATGCAAGGAGTCGATGAAATTTAAAGCACAAACCACTTTTAAGTTTGGGGATAATATTGCAAATGCTAAGAGTGTCCTAAGCGTTCTGGGTGCGTGTGTTAAGTGCGGCGACGAGATAGAGCTTGTCTGTGACGGCGAAGATGAGGAAGAAGCATTGGAGTACCTTGTGAATGCTATCCGGAACGGACTGGGCGAAGGATAAAAAATAATATTCCGCTACTCGCAGCCTGCTTTTTAAAAGTAGGCTGTTTTTATTATCGCATTAGTAAAAGACAGGTTCTTAAGAACCTGTGAAAATGGAGGATGAGATGTTAAATTACAAGAAGTATCAGAGAGTACCGGTAGAGGACTACAAGCAGCGTACATGGCCTGATAAGCAGATTATGAAGGCTCCCGTGTGGTGCAGCGTGGATCTGCGTGACGGTAATCAGGCGCTGATAGATCCCATGGTTGTTTCGGAAAAAATAGAATTTTTTAACTATCTGATAAAGCTCGGCTTCAAGGAGATTGAGGTGGGCTTTCCTGCTGCCAGCCAGATAGAGTATGATTTTATCAGACAGGTGATAGAGAGAAAGATGCTGCCTGATGATGTGAAGCTTCAGGTCCTTGCTCAGTGCAGGGAAGAGCAGATCATAAGGAATTTCGAGACTGTCCGGGGAACGAAGTCTTTCATAATGCATATATATAATTCCACGTCTACACTTCAGAGGGATGTGGTTTTCCATGCGGATAAACAGAAAGTTATTGATATCGCTGTAAGCGGTGTGCAGATGGTAAAGCGTCATCTGAATGAGTATGACGGGGAGACTATCCTTGAGTATTCTCCTGAGAGCTTTACCGGTACCGAACTGGATTACGCACTGGAAGTGTGCAATGCAGTGATTGATGAGTGGGGCCCCACTCCTGATCATAAGATGATAATAAATCTTCCTTCTACTGTTGAGATGACTACGCCTAATGTATTTGCAGACAGGATAGAATTTATGTCAGCAAATATGAACAAGCGCGACAGTATAATACTTTCGGTGCACCCCCACAATGACCGGGGGACGGGAGTAGCCACTGCCGAGCTTGCACTGCTGGCAGGAGCAGACCGAATTGAGGGTACTCTTTTCGGCAACGGTGAAAGAACCGGAAATGTGGATATAGTTACACTTGCATATAATATGTTCTCACAGGGAATCGATCCTGAACTTGCACTGGACAATATAAAAGAGGCAGCAGAGCTTTTTGAGAGGACATGCAAGATGGAGATTCATCCCCGTCATCCTTACGCCGGCAAGCTGGTATTTACAGCATTCTCCGGGTCACATCAGGATGCTATCAACAAGGGCGTTGCAGCTATGAGAGAGCGTAACAGTGAGATATGGGCTGTTCCTTATCTGCCTATCGATCCGTCTGACATAGGAAGAGAATATGAGCCTATAGTTCGTATCAATTCCCAGTCCGGCAAGGGCGGTGTGGCATTTGTCATGGATACATATTTTGGCTTCAAGCTGCCTAAGGGGATGCAGCGTGAATTCGCTGATGTCATTCAGGCGCTTTCGGAAAAGCAGGGAGAGGTTTCTCCGGATACCATTATGGATGAATTCAGGGAGGAGTATCTCAACCGCAAAGAGCCGGTGCATTTCAGAAAACTCAAGGTGGAAGATCTCTCCGGAGAGACAGATAGTGAGTTCGATACAAAGGTAGTGCTTACCTATACCGATCACGGAGAGGAAAAACAGTTTGAGGCTGTCGGGAACGGACCTTTGGATGCTGTCCAGAGAGGGCTTACGGTGACCTTTGAAAAGCGGATAAAGATACTGGATTACGAGGAGCACGCTCTTCAGAGCGGATCAAATTCCCAGGCGGCTGCATACATCCATCTGTTGGATTCCGATACCGGAAAGGCAACCTATGGCGTGGGCGTAAGCTCAAATATCACCAGGGCTTCCGTAAGGGCTGTATTTTCTGCATTCAACAGACTTGATCTGGGTGGAAAGTGATATTTTGCCAGGTACAAAAATGTTCTATATGTGACTTGAGGTGAACTGTAATGGGAAAGAAAATTGTTGTTACAGGCTGTAACGGACAGCTTGGAAGGGCGCTGCAGAAAGAATTGGCTGCTGATTCCGGGTATGAGTACATAGGTACTGATGTTGATGAACTGGATATCACATCATCATCTGCAGTTCTTGAGTATGTTAGAGGGATAAAGCCATATGCCATAGTCAACTGTGCGGCTTATACGAATGTTGACGGGTGTGAAAAAAACGAGGACCTGGCAATGAAGATAAATGCCATCGGTCCCCGCAATCTTGCTGTAGCTGCTTCTGATGCGGATGCAAAGCTTGTGCATATTTCTACGGACTATGTTTTCCCGGGGAACGGTGACAGGCCTTATAAGGAGTTTGATACACCGTCGCCTAAGAGTGCATATGGAAGAACCAAGCTTGAGGGTGAAAGATTTGTAAGCTGTTTTTCGGACAGATTCTTTATGATAAGGACGGCATGGCTTTATGGTGACGGAAAGAATTTCGTAAAGACCATGCTGGCACTTTCAGAAAAAAATGACAAGATAGGCGTGGTGGATGACCAGCTGGGGAATCCTACATCCGCGGCTGAACTGGCAAGGGCTATACACTTGCTTCTTCCTACCGATGAATATGGAATTTACCACGGAACCTGTGAAGGAATCTGCAGCTGGGCAGAATTTACGGAAGAGATATTCCGCCTGGCCGGCAGGAATACGTTTGTGGAACGGATCAGCTCTGAAGAGTATAAGAGAAGATTCCCTGAGTCTGCAGACAGACCGTCCTATTCTGCACTTGAGAATTATATGTTTAAACTCAATACGGATATAAGATTTAAGGACTGGCATGATGCCATAGCAGAATATCTGGGATGATTGTTGATCACACAGGCATGGGGGGAAGAAGATTGCAGACCAGCAGGGCGATGAGAATACCTACTATCGCACCGACTGCTACCTGAAGCGGCGAGTGGCCGACGAATTCCTTGAGCTTGTCTTCTGCGGATATATCGGTATCTATTCCCATCTTGCTTATGGTATCGATCATTTCGTTGAGTACACTGGCCTGTTTACCGGCCTGGCGTCTTACACCGAGAGCATCGTACATTACGATCATGGCAAAAGCAGCCGCAAGGGCGAATTCCACACCGCCGGCACCATACTGATAGCAAACGGCCGTAGCAAGACCGCATACGGTAGCTGAGTGTGAGCTGGGCATACCGCCGGTTCCGACTAAACGCTCGGCATCAAAGTTTTTGGTCATTATAGTATGCAGGATCGTTTTTGAAATCTGTGCGACGAACCAGCCGCCTGCGGCCGAGAGTATTATGGGATTGTGTAAAAGCTCTTTAAAAAACTCCATCAGTAGTGCCTCCAAATGAACACTTGCGGATGTGCATATATCATTCTGAAAACTAACTTTAATATTATAAGAGTATACGGACAAAAATACAACAAACAAATATATTATAATTATACGGAAGGACATTTGAAATGGAAAAAACAGACAAAATCTATGTAGCAGGTCACAGGGGACTGGTTGGTTCCGCTATAGTACGTTCATTAAAAAGGAACGGCTATGACAATATCATAGGAAGGACACATAAGGAACTTGATCTTAAGGAGCAGGCGGCTGTTCGTGCATTTTTTGAAGAAGAAAAGCCGGACATAGTAGTGCTGGCTGCAGCGAAGGTTGGAGGCATAAATGCGAACAATACTGCACCGGCAGATTTTGCATACGAAAATATGCAGATTCAGTGCAATGTTATCAAGTGTTGTCATGATTACAAGGTGAAGAAGCTCCTTTTCCTTGGAAGCACCTGCATCTATCCTAAGATGGCACCCCAGCCTATTCCGGAGGATGCGCTTCTCACAGGACCGCTCGAGCCTACGAACGAGGCCTATGCAATTGCCAAGATATCCGGACTTGAGATGTGCAGATTTTTTAAAAAGCAGTATGGCGATAATTTCATAAGCTGTATGCCTACTAATCTTTACGGACCTTATGACAACTATGAACTGCAGGGGTCACATGTGCTTCCTGCAATGATAAGGAAGTTCCATGAGGCTAAGAAGAACGGTGACGCAACTGTAGAGCTCTGGGGAACCGGCTCGCCCCTTCGAGAGTTCCTTTATGTTGATGATATGGCAGATGCCTGTGTATTCCTGCTTGAGAACTATGACGGTGAGCAGCATGTAAATATAGGAACCGGCAAGGAGCTTACTATAAAGGAGCTTGCGGAACTTGTTAAGAAGACCGTTGGATTTGAGGGGGATATAGTTTGGAACAGTGCCATGCCAGACGGAACACCCAGGAAGCTTACTGATGTAACCAAGCTTCACAGTCTTGGTTTCCACCACAAAGTGGATCTTGAGGAAGGCGTTAAGCTTGCTTATGACTGGTTCAGGGAAAATGTGGAACAGGCGAGAGGAATGTAATATATGGTCTATATACTTCCGGTATTTATGATCATTGTTGCTTATTTTTCGGGCAGACTGCCGGAAGTTTTATTCAAGGTAAATAAAAAGAACCATATACCGGTGAACAGAGGGGAAACATGCCTTAACGGAATGTTTCTCCTTTTTGTGATATGGGATATTTTGGCCCTTGCCGCATCATATCTGGGACTGGGATTTACGCTGATAGTCAGGATATATGCGGCAGTTATGGGAGTGATACTTATTGTATCAAATATAATCCTTTATCGTAAAAGAAAGCCTCAAAAATGGTACACGGATATAATTGTACCGCGTATTTTTCTTCTGGCTGCTGTGGTGTTCCTGCTGCAGATTGCGTTGATTTTTTGCATAGCGCCTGATATTTCCGAAGATAATATCAAGGTTTCGGTTCTGACGATCATTTCCGATGGGCGGCTCCATATCACAGATCCCGGAACAGGTATCTCCGAAGGCTACAGAGTGAACCTTTTGGGGCGTATTCCGGAACTGGATTCGTTTTATGCCATGCTCGCATATCTGACAGATTTCAAAACAGAAGAACTGTTGTATAGGTCTTTTCCTGTATTGGTATTAATGCTTTCTTATATGGCTTACGGCATGTGGGCGGATCTTCTCTGCGATAAAACCGAGGAAGGGAAAAGGAAAAAGAGTATCCTTTACGTTGTAATTGGAACACTTAATATATGCGGCTCCATTTCTACGAGCGGGATATATTATTATCAGATGCACTGCGGATTCAGACCGGAAGTGATCATATTCAGTGTGTTTGTACCGTATACAGCATATCTTTGTTACAGGATATTCCGTGACAGGGATCATGTCTGCATCGCGTATCTTGTGCTGACGTATATTGCCTCTCTTGGGATGACAAGTATGATAAGCGGTTTTATTCCGCTTATTGTTGTTACAATGATCAGTGCGGTTATCATAATATGGAGTGATGTGGCACTTAAGCACGGATGGATAAGAAATGCGAAGACGGGAGATGAAAGATGACATTTGAGGGAATATTTGACATCTTCCGTACAATGAGGGATACCCTGGAAAGCGCCGGTACAAGTGCGGGCCTCAGTGGGCTTTTTTTGGCAGGACTTATTGCTTTATGGTATTCCAAGGACAGGGTTTCGAGAAGGATCAGGTTTTTGTTTGTATTTGCTACGGTTATGCTGATAATGGTAATAACGCCTCTTTACAGCGTTTTCTGCAGCCGGTATCTTCCGGGGCTGACCGTGCTTGGAGCGCATCTGTGGTTTCTGCCTGTTACGCTGGTTTTTATGGGGACTGTGTATCTTATATCAGATTCCATAAAGGACAGCAGAAATATCCCAAAACTGGGAGCGGCTTTTCTTGTAATAATGTTCCTGGCAGGTGCTACGGCATATACGGAGAGAAGCTTTCTGCCTGCAGGCGCAGAAGGTATCTATACCGAAGGCAAGGCTTATATCGCAATGGAAATGGTGGAACGCTATATCGAGGATAAAGGGGGAGAGTCAATTCTGCTCCTTTCATCTGATGATGTTATGGAAACCGTGAGACGACACGATACAAGCGTATGTGCTCTTTACGGCCGGGATATAGTCGAGGGCAATAAAAGCATGGTACGCGGCATTGTATACAGTGAGGAACAAAAGAAAGCGTATATGGCGATGCATGAGGATACATACGATGTTGAGAATATTACTGCCATAGCGGATTCGTGCGGTGTTACGCTGATAATACTTGAAAAAGATGCTGAAGAAGGATCCGAGCAGAGTGGGGCAGCTGCTGATGAAGGAGAGGAAGCAGAACAGCCGGATTTAAGCGGTTATGCGGTGTACTCAGAGAATGAGTCTTATATCTGTTATGCGAGAGAGGAAATATGCAATGGATGACAGTCTGATAAGCATAGTTATGCCGGTACATAATGCGGAAAAATACGTTCGGCAGAGCGTGGCATCAGTTAAGCGGCAGTCATATCAAAATTGGGAACTGATACTGGTTGAAGATGCTTCAACGGACAGAACTCCGGAGATACTTGAGAGGCTTGCCGGGAGAGATAGTCGTATAAGACTGATCAAAAATGAAGGTGATCACGGCGCATCATATGCGCGTAATGCAGGTATCGCTGCTGCAAGGGGGCGTTATCTTGCGTATCTTGATGCCGACGATATCTGGAGCAGGCATAAGCTTGAGGAACAGCTGGCATTCATGAAAGAAAAAAAAGCCGCCTTCAGCTTTACCGCATATGAATTCGGAGATGCTGATGCGAAGGGAACCGGCAAGGTGGTACGTGTGCCGGAAAAACTGGATTACAAAAGGGCGCTGTCCCGGACTGTTATATTTACTTCCACTGTTATGTTTGATCTTGCCCATGTCGGCAAGGAGCTTATATATATGCCGCATATAAAGAGCGAGGATACGGCTTCGTGGTGGAAAGTGCTTAAGAGCGGAGTTACCGCATATGGCATAAACAAGGTTTATGTAGTATACCGTATAACGGGCAGCAGTCTTTCTTCTGACAAGATAGAAGCCCTGAGACGCATATGGAATCTGTACAGAAAAAGCGAGCATCTCTCCCTGGCATACAGCTGTGTGCTGTTTACGGGCTGGGCATTCCGCGCAGTTGTAAGACGTTTGTAGATTTGTTATAATACGAGTTAACATAACATAGGAAGGTTGTCCGTAAAAACAACTTTTATGAAAAAGCTAGAGACATCCAGAAGGATCATAAGACTGTTTTTGTCGCTGGTGGGGCTTGCTGTGCAGACGGCCGGCTTTGTTTTTGTGTGGTTTAATTACTATAAGCCTATGATGGAAGCGCGCCAGATAAGGTTCTGGATAAAGGGAGACCTGCTGCTCATTGCCATATATGCTATTATCCTGCTACTGATATCCGAGATGTATGGCGGTATGAGGATAGGCTATCTTAGGACATGGGATGTGTTCTTTTCACAGGTATTTTCTACTTTGGGCACGGATGTGATCATGTATGCCGTGCTTTCCCTTATGTACACAAAGCTTATCACTGATGTGGTGCCGATGCTTGTTCTCATAGGGGCTCAGGTTTTGTGGATCGCCGTATGGACAGCGATATCCAATCTGATCTGTTCAGGTCTTTTCCCGCCCAGGAATCTTCTGCTTGTATCGGGTGAAAGACCGACTGATGACATAGAGCGGAAGTTTGGAAGCCGTCCCGATAAATACAGGATATGCAAAAAAATGAAAATATCCGAAGGTCTGGAAGCAATCACTGAAGAGATAGAGAAGCGTTATGACGGAATGATCATATGGGATATACCAACCGGAAAGCGTAATCAGCTGCTTAAGTATTGTTATGGCAGATCCATACGTGTATATGTGATGCCGAAAATCTCGGATGTGCTGGTAAAGGGGACGGACGAACTTCATATCTTTGACACTCCCATATATTTCATAAGGGAATATGCACTTACCGTTGAGCAGCGTCTGGCAAAGAGGTGTATTGACGTAGTATGCTCATTCATACTGATAATCCTTACAGCTCCTTTCATGCTGCTTACTGCTATTATTATAAAGTGTTACGATGGAGGTCCGATACTTTATCATCAGACCAGGTGTACTATTGGTGCCAGAAGGTTTGAAATCTATAAATTCCGCAGTATGCGGGTGGATGCCGAGAAAGACGGCGTGGCACGTTTAGCTTCAAAAGGGGATGACCGTATCACTCCCGTGGGAAAGGTGATCCGTACTATACGCTTCGACGAACTGCCTCAGCTTTTCAATATACTTAAGGGGGATATGTCTTTCATAGGACCGCGCCCCGAACGTCCTGAGATAATAGAGCAGTACACAAAGGAAATGCCGGAGTTTGTTTTCCGGATGAAGGTAAAGGCAGGTCTTGCGGGCTACGCCCAGGTATATGGCAAATATAACACTACACCCTATGACAAGCTGAAGCTTGATCTTGCCTATATAGAGAATTATTCCGTATGGCTTGATCTTAAACTGATGCTTTTGACACTGAAAGTCCTTCTGTCTCCTGACAGTACGGAAGGGGTGGAGAGCGGCCAGATAACGGCTGACCATAACAGCGGAAAAGACAAAATGAAAGAAGAAAAATGAAAAGATCGTTTTCCGGATATTTTGATATGAAAAGATTTCTGCTTCTTTGCTGGAAGAATCTCTTTGTTACACTGGTGATTTTTGCTGTGGCAGGGGCAGTGCTGTTTTTGATCGCAGATATGATCAGGATAAATGTATTTCACGGTGAGAAGATTTACCGGAGTGAGGCGATGTATTACATCACCTTTGATGCTGATAGTGACGGGACTATAGTTCATTACTATAATGACTACACATGGAATGATGTACTTGATACCGACCGTATTGCCGGTGTGGCTGCGCAGAAGCTGGGCTTATCAAAAGAAGAGGTTGCCGCAGCAACAAGCATTCCCACAATGTCGGATATAAAGATGATAAAGGTATATGTGGACATGAGGGATGCAGATAAGGCAGATAGATGTCAGGATGCCATAGGTGAAGCGCTTGCTGATTTCGGCGGCAGTACGGAGGGTTTTACTTCAATAGAAGCGTGGAACCGTGAAGCGGTAACAGCGCTTAAGGTTAGGGGCTATTATGGGCGTTTTGCGGCAGCAGGAGCTGTTGTGGGTATTATATTCGGTGTGCTGCTCATGATGCTCAGGTATTCCCTGGACGATTCCGTTAGGATACCCTCGGATATCCGGGCATACATGGATGTGCCTGTGGCAGGTGTCCTGTTTGAAGGAGAAGCAAAGGGTAAGGAGTGTGTGAAGGCGGAGAAAGAGCTGGCTGATAATCTTAAAGTACTCGGTGAGCAGTCAGACGGGATAAGGCTTTTTTTTGCCGGCACATATGCAGATGATAAAACGCTGCAGGAAAGTATAAAAAACAGGCTGAATATTCCGGAATGTAAGATCATGGCTGAAGGGGGAACAGCCCTGCTGATAGTTCCCTGGGGATGCAGCAGAATGGATCTTGAAAATGCCGCAAATGGCATAAAGATAAAAACTGCAGAGTGCAGGGCGACTGTTATAGTGGATGTAGAGCAGAACTTTTATACACTTTATTCGAAAGCATATTTGTGATATGAAAAAGCTTGAGGTACTGGTATCTGCACTGAATAACGATCCGGAGCAGCTTATCGGCAGGATGAATCTATCGTCTGATGCAGTGATCATAAATCAGACTGACCATAAGGATAAGCGTACGGTCAGCCTTGATAGAGATCATATGGTCAGGATTTTTGAATGTACTGACAGAGGTGTGGGTGCATCAAGAAATAAGGCATTGTCGAAAGCTGAAGACGAGATAATTCTTTTTTCTGATGAAGATATAGTGTATGACAAGGGATATGAAAAAAAGATCCTGAAGGCTTTTGCTGAAAACGCTGACGCTGATATTATCCTTTTTAATATCGAAGTGGATGAGCGGAGACGGACATACTGGATAGATAAGAAGACAAAGGTGGGAAGATTAAACAGCGGAAGATATCCTGCCTATAGTGCTGCGGCAAGGCTTTCAAGCATAAAAAAATCGGGAGTCGGATTTTCGCTTCTGTTCGGCGGCGGAGCCCCTTACAGCAATGGAGAGGATTCACTTTTCTTTATGGATTGTATAAGAAGCGGACTGAAGATAGTAGCTGTGCCGGTAAAGCTGGGACGGGAAGATTTCAGGGAGTCTACCTGGTTTAAGGGATACAATGAAAAATTCTTTTTTGACAGGGGGGTTCTCTATCATTTCCTGTACAGACGGGCGGCTGTTATCTGGGGATTCAGGTTCGTGGCTGCCAAAAGAAAGATTATGTGCAGGGAAGTAAATGCGTTTAAGGCATTTTCGCTATTGTGCGCCGGTATACGTAAGGGTAAAAAGCTGGATAAAAGCAGCGGGAGAAGATAAGATATGGCCGGCTATGTTTTGTACTTGATCATAGCGCTTGCTTCGTGCTTTGTTGCGTCCAGGGTGAGTGACAGGGAAGGTTATGTAATGGCTGACAGGATAAGGCTGTCTATTATCTTCTGGATACTTTTTATACCCTCAGCACTCAGGATATATACAGGAAATGATTACAGAACATACATATATCATTTCCATGATTCCTACAGGGATATATTTGTTGTGACCGAGGCAGGCTTTAATGCGGTGGCAAAGTATGTGTACAGTTTTTTGGACGAGGAGTACTTTCTGGTACTTTTTGCGCTGTTTGCGTTTGTGACCATACTTTTCTTTTTAAAGGCCATGTACGAGCAGAGCTGCGATTTCGGAATGTCGTTTATGCTTTTCATGGCATACGGACTGTATTTCCAGACATATAATACCGTCAGATATTATATGGCTTTGGCAATCGTGTTCTATGCACTGCGGTTTGTAAGGGACAGGCAGTATGTGAAGTTTTTGATTGCTGTACTTGTTGCGGCACTTTTCCATAAGACTGCCATTGCTGTACTGCTCATCTATCCTGTATGCAGGATGAGGTGGACGATATATCATTATGTGATTATTGTTACGGCAGGAATAAGCGGGCTTATTTTTAAGTCACAGTATATGGACCTTTTTGTAAGGCTTTATCCGTCCTATAAGAATGAACCTGAGTACCTGGCAAGCGGAGGCATGAGCATCATTAATATCCTGAGGGTGGCTGCGGTGCTTGCTTTTGCGATAGCAGTCCTGATCTTTAGAGGGAAGGAACAGCAAAAGAACGAGACGATAGGCTTTTATTTTCGGATGAATGTTGCGGCATTGGTACTTTATTTATGTTTCAGCTTTGTACCGTTCCTGTCCAGGCTCGGCTACTACCTGATAATTTCCCAGGTGTTGCTGATACCTGAACTGATAAAGATGTCAGAAGGGATAAAGATTAAAAACATAAAGCTTAATATTAAAAAAGTGCTTGTTGCCGGAGTGACGTTTTGTGCGGCTGTATACTTTGCAATGTTTATGTATAAGGCAACAGCGGAAAATGTGAAAATACTTCCGTATTCAACCTGGTTAACCTATGATAATGAGGATATGAAAGGTTATCCGGAAATGGAACAGTATATTCTGATACGTGAAGATGAGAGTCAGGGGTTATGAAGTTTTCTGTTATAATCGTCTGTCTTAACGCAGGCGGGGAACTAAAAAAAACAGTAGACAGTGTGCTGTCGCAGACTTACGGAGACTACGAGATAATAGTTAAGGACGGCGGATCTGAGGATGGCTCGACTGAGTTTTTAAAAGATGCGCCTAAGGTCAGGCTGATAGTAAAAAAAGACCGCTCAATATATGATGCCATGAATCAGGCATGCAGATATGCTGTGGGTGACTATTATTATTTCCTTAACTGTGGGGATTATCTGGCCGATGAAAATGTGCTGGAGAGAGTTGCAAGATTTATGAAAGGTACCAACGCCGATATATTTTACGGTGACCTTTACCGCAGGAAACTTGCCAGTACCGATGTGGCACCTGACTATATAAGCAGTTTTGTGTGTTACAGGAATGTTCCTAACCATCAGGTTTGCTTTTATTCAAAAAGGCTCTTTGAAAAGAAGGGGTATGATATAAGATTTATCGTCAGGGCAGACTATGAGCATTTCCTTAGGTGTATGTATAAGTATAAGGCGGTCGCAGTCCATATGCCCTTTACCGTTGCGGATTACATGGGGGACGGGTTTTCGGAAAGCGATGAGAACAGCAGAATTTCCGATCGGGAGCATAAGATAATAACAAGAAAATATCTTGGAAAAAAATGCCTGTTGTACGAGTTTATAATGATGATCACACTGCAGCCGTTGAGGAAGAAACTGGCGAATAGCAGGAAATTTTCTGCACTCTATCACAGATTAAAGGGCGGGTTGTATGGTCAGGGTCAACTGAGTAATGATGCCGCAAAGCGGAAGAAAGGGGAAAGATGAAGATCCTCTGGCTCTGTAATATGGTACCTGCTTTTATTGCAGCGACCATGAAGCAGAAAAAACATTATAAGGAAGGCTGGATTCTCGGGGCTTACGAAGAAATAAAAAAGCAGGAAAGTCCGGAGGTGGCTTTCGCTTTCCCGGTGTCTCAGGAGGACCTGGTAAAAACCGATATACTCAGGGGAGAAGCAGAGGGCGCCCGCTATTACGGTTTCTACGAGGATACAGAGCATCCCGAGAAGTACGATAAAGCTCTTGAGGCATCGTTGGGACTTATATGTGAAGAGTATCATCCTGATGTCATACATTGTTATGGCACGGAATTCCCACATACGAGGGCAATGCTCAGGGTGACTGAGTGGCGCGATCGGGTGATGATCCATATCCAGGGTGTGATGTCGGACTGTGCTAAGCAGTATTTTGGCATGCTTCCGGAGCGGGTGATAAAGAGCGTGACTTTCAGGGATCGTATAAAAAAGGACAGTATTGCAAGCCAGAAGGAAAAATACCTGCTCCGTGCGGCAAATGAGGAGGAAGCTTTAAAGAATGTCCGGTATGTCTGCGGAAGGACAGAGTTTGACAAAAATGCTGTTGCTGAGATCAATCCTTCATGCAGGTATTTCAGTCTCAATGAGACCGTGAGAAACTGCTTTTACGAGGGACGGTGGTCAGAAGAAAAGTGCATCCCACACAGCATATTCATGACGCAGGGAAACATACCGTTAAAGGGACTGCATGTGATGCTGGATGCGATGCCTTCCATACTGGAACACTATCCGGATACGGTGCTTGAAGTGGCGGGTGATGACGTGGTCAGGGGAAAAAGTCTCAAGGACAGGATCAAGCTCCCCGCATATGGCAAATACTTAAAGGAACTTATAGAAAAGAATGACCTGAAGGACCGGGTAAAGTTCCTGGGGCCTCTTAGCGCAACGCAGATAAAGAAAAAGTATCTGTCCTGCAATGTTTTTGTGCTGCCGTCATTTATCGAAAATTCTCCCAATTCCCTGGGGGAGGCTATGCTATTGGGCGTGCCTGTAGTGGCATCTGAAACCGGCGGTATTCCATCGCTTGTGGAGGATGGTAAAGAAGTGCTGCTTACAAAGCCCGGTGACAGTGAAATGCTTGCGGAAAGGATACTGGATATATTTGATGACGGGATGTTTGCGGCATTGCTGGGTGAGAATGCCGCCGCAAGGGCTGCGCTTACCCATGACCGCATAGCAAATTATAAGATGCTTATCTGGATATATGAAGAGATAATGAAGGAAAACAGCTGATCGTATGAGGATCACTTTTATCACAAACTATATGACGCCGCATCAGCGTCCCTTTTGTGAGGCTATGTACGCTCTTATAAAAGAGGATTTTCATTTTATATCCACTACCATCATGGAAAATGAAAGAAAAGATATGGGGTGGTCTTCTGATATAAAGGATCTTCCGTATGCTTCATTCTATGATGATGATTATGATGTGAGTGAGAGTTATGTTATGGACTGTGATGCGCTTATATGCGGCGGCACACATTCCATGTACATAAGTAAGAGGCTGGAGGCAGGAAAGCTTACATTCAGATATTATGAGAGACTGTATAAAAAAGGCCGCATGCAGGCGTATCTGTCAGGCTCTTTTTTTAAAAACAAAAAAGAGCACGGGGCAGTGAAGCACCTGCCTGTATATTTATTGTGCGCAGGTGCATATGTGGCTTCGGATTTTGACCTTATAGGTGCATATAAGGGGAAGATGCTCAGATATGGTTATTTTCCTGAATTCATAAAAAAAGATCCTGGTAAAATAATGGAGCATAAGGATAATGAAGTGCCTGAAATACTCTGGAGCGGAAGACAGTTAGACTGGAAGCATCCCGGAGCAGCAGTATTTGTTGCGGAACATTTAAAGGAAAAAGGCATCCCATTTCATATGACTATAGTGGGAGACGGCGAGTGCAGGGAAAACATCGGACTTGCAGTAGAGGAAAAGAATCTCCACGAATATGTGACATTAAAAGGATTTGAAAAATCCTCAGATATAAGAGAACGAATGGATCATGCGGATATCTATCTGATGACCAGTGATATGCAGGAGGGGTGGGGGGCTGTTGTAAATGAAGCGATGAACGCCGGATGTGCTGTGGTTGCATCACATGAGGCAGGATCTGTTCCATACCTTATAGAACACGGTATCAATGGTCTGGTATACAGGAGCGGGAATTTGCAGGAGCTTTCTTTATACGTGGCGAAGCTCTGCAATGACAAAAGACTTCGTCGGCGCCTGGGGCTGGCCGCTTATGAAACTATCAGGTCAGAGTGGAATGCCGAAGCAGCGGCCGGAAGATTTGTCAGGCTCTGTGAGAAACTCTGCAGTGAAGGTATGAATGACGGAAGGATGCTCTCACAGATTGAGGGAATTGAAAAGACAGGACCGCTTTCAGCAGCACCGGTAATAAAAACATCAGAAGGTTATGATCACGTCAGGAGCCGAGTGTAAAAAATCGCTCTGAAAGAGGCGGTTTGGGCTCGGCATGGAGATTAAAATGAATGTAATAGCAGCGGCTTTCGCGTTTGAAGAAGACTATGGTAATTCACCTCAGCTTACCGGGAGATCGGATGAGCAGAAGATTAGGGTGTATATGAGGAATATCGTGGTATCCCTTGTTTCGGCACACAGAATGAATCCCGATGACAGAACTGTTCTGGTGACGAATGCCGATATCCCCGGGGAATACAGGAAGGAACTTGAAGACGGCGGTGTGGAAATTGAAAGGATTGAGTTTGACAGTTTCCGCATGCCTAAGAAATTCATATGGTCTCTTGCTTTTTTTAAACTGTGTGCCTTGGAATACCTTCTGAATAACGATGAATACGAGAAAATACTTCTTGTAGACAGTGATACGTATACCGTGAAAGATTTTAAAGAGCTTTGGAAAGAGGCTGATAAGGGCATACTTCTCTACAATGTATGCCATTCCATAGAACATCCGGAGCGGGTAAAGATAATTGAGGATTACAGAAAGCTGTATCCTGAGGAAGATGAAAATATCGTACATTACGGAGGAGAGTTTATCTGCGGCAGAAAAGAGAATATCAGCAGATATATAGAAGAGTGCCGGGAGGTTTATAAACGGATATGTGCATCGGATTATGATGTGCAGGACAATATAGGTGATGAAACGCTTACGGCAATAGCAGCGGCACATTTAAAACGACAGGCGCTGATAATAGAGGCCGGTGCTTATGTGACCAGGTACTGGACGGAAGAACGGTTCTATCTGGTGAGCACCAACACAGTCTATAATCCTGTGTGCGTATGGCATCTCCCAGGAGAAAAGGACAAGGGGATGCTGATAATGTATGACTATTATATAAAGCATAAGGTTTTCCCGGAATTAAAGAAGTCACTGAAAATTTATGGACTGGCAGATGGGAAAAGACCTTATTTCTTTGACTCCATGTACGCAAAGTGGGTAAGAAGGAACGCAAAAAAATGACAGGTGGTAATGCAGATAATACCGGAACACTGGATGTGATAATCCCGGTATTCAACAAAGAAAAATATCTGAGGCGATGCGTTGACAGTGTACTGGCACAGTCATATGCTCCCGCGCGCATTATCCTTGTTGATGACGGTTCGACAGACGGAAGCCCTAAACTATGTGATGAGCTGGCGGCAGAATACGATACCGTCGAGGTCATTCATCAGAAAAACGCCGGCGCGTCAGCTGCAAGGAATACAGGCATTGGTGCTGCGGACGGGGATTTTATAGGATTTATTGATGCTGATGATTGGGCTGACATTGATATGTATGAAAAGTTAATAAAGGCTCTTTGCGAAGAAGGGCATGAAAAGATTCCCGCTGCGCAGCTTATGAACAGACAGTACAGTGAAGACGGCACGCTGGTACTGTACACCGGAACTGACAAAGCGTCTGTATATGTGATAAAGACGGAAGATTTTTATGAACAGCTGATAATGCACACAGGAGATTCTTCTATGTGTACCAAGGTGTTCAGGGGGGAATTTGTAAGAAGGTATAAATTTGCAGAGGGTGAGAAGAATGAGGATTTTGAACTTCTTCTGAGGATGCTTCCGGAGATGGGAGAGGGGATACTTACCCTGGATACTCCCGGATATAACATAGAGTTAAGCGGCAGCAGTGTGACAAGGGGAAAGTATGACCAGTCGCTTTACGAGAGCATGATGAAGAATGCTTTTACAGCACTGCGTGTCGCAAGAGAAAAATACCAGGATCATATCAGCCAGGCTGAACGCTTTACTTATGTGCAGTCACTGGATTTTATGCTGCATATACCTATAGAGAGAATGACGGCAGACAATAGTTTCTATATGCGTATAGTAAGGTATTTAAGAAGTGAAAAGCAAAATATAAAAAAGAACCGTTACCTTACAAAGAAACAGCGCAGATATCTGCTTCTGCTGCTGGATGCACCGGTGGCGGTGAGAAAGACACACAGAATGATAATGAATGTACGGGGAGACGGAAGAACGGAAAAATAGTTTTCCGGAAATTGCGAAAAGAGCGGACGGACTCAGCATATCTTATGCCGATGTTTGTTGTGTGACAATGCGGCTGACGGTGTTATAATCAAGAGTAAGAAGGTTCAGGAGAGAGGGAAAACTCTGATGAAAAAGAAATTAATTTCAGCAATTCTCATTGCGGCGGCTGTGGCAGCAGCTGTATCGGGTTGCGGGTACCACAACGGCGGTATAAATTTTGACGCCAACGCAAATGTGAATGTGAACGGAAACGAAATAATCAATACTAATGATGGTAACAATACATCTGTTCCTACACCTACATCCACACCGGGGACAGGGGACGGAAGCGGCGAGACTGATCCGGATCAGGAAAAAGCAGAAGATGTTTATAATGATTTCCTGAATAACGGAAGAAAGGTTAAAACGTCCAAACAGTATAAGGAAGACGATGCCCAGGGAAATTATGACGGGCTTTTATACGGAGAATACAGTATTGATGAACTGCGTGAGGCTTTTGAAAAGCAGGAGGGCATCGGAACATCCGTAAAGTATGTGATAATGGATCTTGGCGATGATGGAACAAATGAGCTGGTGGTCTATTTTGAGGCCGATAATGCCGGGTATTTTTCTTATATGTGTTACATATATTATGACAGGGGCGAGCTGATCCTTGGCGCACATACAACCGACGGAAACAGGAGCTACGGTAAGCTGTACGATACCGGATATCTTGAACGTGGTGTTGCCAGTGGCGGCCTTGGCTCATATTCTGTTTACAGCATATCTTCCGAGGGTGAGACAGAGATGGTGATGTCACTCAATTCCTACAGCGGTTTTGAGGCGGCAAATGTGGCTTACTATCTGGATGTGGATGACAGGGAAGCACTCTTTACAGAGTTAGATAAGCTTATAGGCAATGCAAATGAATTTTTCATATATGTCTACGCCGATAATGGCGAGGTATATGTTAGTGTTGAGGAATTTGATTCCACCGAATCAAAAAGGCAGTCAGAAGAAGAATTTATAAAGGCGCTTGAAGACAATGGCGTTCATGTGATCTCGAGCATGGAAATGCAGGAAATTACTGACACTTCCGAATACAGGACAAAAGAAGTGAATTGGAAGATACTGTATGAGTCGGAATCAGCAGGCAGCAGTGCAGATTTCGGTGGTTCTGAATTTTCGGCTATAGAGGGCGAATGGGTACTCTACTATATAGAAGAGGAAGGCTCTGGGCAGTATGCATACGAAACAGATCTGTATGAGTATTACCGTTTCTATGACGACATGACTGCGGACTATATGGAAGTGCTGGATGGGGAAGTAGTGGAAGAAGTATCCGGACTCGAGGTGACGATGAGCGAGGACGGCGGATACGAGATCGACTATAAGAATTCAAAGGGCAGGCAGTTAGTCAATATAAGCGGCTTTAACGAGGATGGATACCTGGAGATAACCAGGACCTCTTGGGAGGGAGATATGCCATGGGGATATTATGCACTCTTCAGCCCGATGGAAGGTAATTAAAGGATGCAAATTACTATAACGTCCCGCATATAGTCTCTGGGAAGTCTTAAAAACAACTTGAGCACAGTGAGAAATTAATAATAAAAAATACAGGAGGGAAAAGTAATGGGTTTATTTGATTCATTTGCAAACCAGGCAGGAAACATGATCAGAAACGAGGCAAGGAAGACCGGAAGTGAATTGGTTCACAATGCATCCGGTGCTATACAGAATGGTCTTGCCAATGCAGGAAACAAGTCGGAGCAGTTTTCTTTCCCGAATCTGCCGACGGATGTTGCAAGCCTTATGGCGCTTCCGGAAGCAACTCTGGATAGCCCGTTTAAGACTGCTGCACTTACGCTCGTGGCTCTTCTTCAGTATGAGAATAATCCGGAAATGTGCTTTGCAATGCTTGATGCACTCAGGGGACCGGATCCTATGACACCGATGGGAAAGAGTTTCATAAAGGACAGAATGAGCGGAAAGGCATATAAGGCAAGGTCATTTTTTGCAGGTGCTACTGTAGCGAATAACTATACACCTACTGCTCCATATACTATAACTGTAAGCAGCAATCCGTATTCATATCCGGATCCTAATTGGGCTACGCTCTTTGTACAGAGTGCCGGCGCAGATTCACCGAGGCAGATCAAGATGAGACTGAAGCCATCCACAGGACAGTGGTTCTTAAATGACATCCAGTGTCTTAGCGATATCCGTACCCCTGCAGCCGATGATCCCTGGGCATAAATAACCCCGGTACTTTTCTTTCAGTGCAAGCAGGCTTGCGCGTGAGAAAGTATTTTGGGCCAGTGGATCATAATATTGTCAGATAATGCCCGTGGGTGACCGCGGGCATTTTTACTCGATTGACAAGAATATATTGTAATGGGAAGCATAAGTTTTTCTTGACAATAATTATACAGGTGGTATACTACAGTTAAACATATGAATAACTGTTCATATGTTCAGAAGAAATATAACAGACTAACAGGATACAGAGGATGTGTCCGGGAAGGAAAAGAGATGAAAAAAACTTACAAGATCGAAGTGGACTGCGCAAACTGTGCAAATAAGATGGAGGATGCCGCAAAGAAGACAGCGGGAGTAAAAGATGCGACAGTGAATTTCATGGCGCTTAAGATGAGCGTGGAATTTGAGGATGGCGCAGATATTAAGGCTGTCATGCAGGATGTCCTCAAAAACTGCAAAAAGGTTGAGGATGACTGCGAGATATATCTGTAAGTCAATAATTAAAACTTCCCACACCGTGTAATCTTGTCTGACGGTGTTTTAGGTGAGCAGTGCGAACGGCACCACCGTTAGGCAAGCTACCGGCGTGAGGAAGTTAGTGGTATACAACAAGTGGGAAGTTTTTGATAACAAGATAATAATGGAGCACGAGATATGAATAAAAAACAGAAAAAGATGCTCGTACGCATCATCATAACAGTAGTGATTCTGGTTGCGTATCATTTCATGTATCGTTTTCTCGGTGCAGAAGAATTAGCCGAGGACGGTACAGTGCTAAAGGAAAGTCTGGTGCGTGAGCCATTCTGGTTTATTCTATATCTCATCCCTTATCTGGTTATCGGTTTTGATATTCTGAAAAAAGCCGGAAAGGGAATACTTAACCGTCAGGTGTTTGATGAAAATTTCCTTATGGCCATAGCAACACTGGGGGCTTTTGCCATAGCTTTGGTGGATAAAAGCAGCGATTATACCGAGGCAGTGGCGGTTATGCTTTTTTATCAGATAGGAGAGCTTTTCCAGGGATATGCTGTAGGGAAAAGCAGAAGGAACATCAGTAACCTCATGGATATAAGGCCTGATGTTGCACATATTGAAAATGCTGGTGAGCTGGAAACGGTTGATCCGGATGAAGTAGAGGTGGGAAGTCTTATAGTGGTTCAGCCCGGGGAGAGAGTTCCGCTGGACGGCGTCATTGAGGATGGTCACAGCACTCTTAATACATCAGCCCTTACAGGCGAGAGTGTGCCCCGTTCCGTAGATGTCGGCGATGAAGTGATAAGCGGCTGTATCAATATGAGTGGCGTAATAAAGGTGCGTACATCTAAGTGTTTTGAAGAGTCTACTGTATCCAGGATACTTGAACTGGTGGAGGACTCCACATCCAGAAAGTCAAAGTCGGAAGCTTTCATATCAAGATTTGCAAAAGTCTATACCCCGGCAGTATGTATCTCGGCCCTTGTTCTTGCCCTTGTCCCGCCGTTAGGAAGAATGGTGATGCAGCTTGATCCCATGTGGAGCGTGTGGATATACAGGGCGCTTACTTTCCTTGTAATAAGCTGTCCGTGTGCGCTTGTCATAAGCATCCCGTTAAGCTTTTTTGCAGGTATAGGCGGCGCAAGCCATGAAGGGATACTCATAAAAGGATCGAATTATCTGGAGGCTCTTTCCAAGACTAAGATCGTGGCATTCGATAAGACGGGAACAATGACCAAAGGGGTATTTGAGGTGGATTCCATACACCATTCGAGCATTTCAGATGATAAGCTGCTCTTTTATGCGGCACATGCGGAATGTGCTTCTTCACATCCGATAGCAAAGAGCATTATCAATGCGTATGTGTCAGGCTGGGGGAGAACTGAAGCTGATAAAGAACCTGCTGTCAGGGCAATAGACAGGAGTCTTGTGAGGAATATAGAGGAAATCGGCGGAAACGGAGTAACAGCCGAGGTGGAAGGCATACATATTGCCATCGGAAATGCCAAACTCATGGAGCGCGAGGGCATAGCATATAAGGATTGTCATAAGCCGGGAACCATAGTCCATGTGGCACTTGACGGAACCTATGCAGGGCATCTTGTGATAGCTGATGTGATCAAGCCTACGGCGGCAGAAGCTGTTAAGGAACTGCACGGTTCCGGCGTGGAGAGAACAGTCATGCTTACAGGTGATGGAAAAAAGGTTGGAGAGCATGTTGCCTCTGCGCTTGGCATAAAGGAAGTCAGGTGTGAGCTGCTTCCTGAAGATAAGGTGCGTGAAGTAGAAAAGCTTCTCTCCGAGAAAGGTAAAAATGAGGTGCTTGCATTTGTGGGAGATGGCATAAATGACGCTCCTGTGCTGACGGAGGCGGATGTAGGTATAGCCATGGGGGCAATGGGTTCAGATGCGGCTATTGAGGCTGCTGACATAGTCCTTATGGATGACGATCCGCTCAAGATCGCAAAGGCGATACGCATCTCAAGAAAGTGTATGCGCATAGTATATGAAAATATCTATTTCGCAATAGGTATAAAGCTTTTATGTCTGTTAGCTGGTGCGTTCGGAATGGCAAATATGTGGTTGGCAATCTTCGCAGATGTTGGTGTCATGATAATAGCGGTATTAAATGCAATCCGTGCATTATGGGTAAAAAAACTGTAAAATATGCGTAAAGAGAAGATCCTTTTGAGCAATTGCTGTTAGGAAATAAGAAAAAGTATTATTATGGGAGGTGAGCACAATGCCAGCAGTAAAAAATACTCCGGTACCGCCGGAAACAGAGCTGTATGATCTGGCCGAGCTTTTCAAGATATTCGGGGATTCCACAAGGATAAGGATCCTGTTTGTCCTCTTTGATGAGGAGGTAAGTGTGAGTGATATTGCGGAGTCGCTGAATATGACACAGTCAGCAGTATCCCACCAGCTGCGCATACTTAAAGCCAACCGCCTGATCAAAGGGCGGCGTGAAGGCAAGCAGATATTCTACTCCCTGGCGGACGAGCACGTACATTCAATAATTGCTGCAGGCCTTGAGCATATAGAAGAGGATGACTGATAAACTGAAGTAACTGTTTGGTGAAGGATATCTTGAATGCCCGAACATCTGTTTCCCATTTTTATAGGATAAGTCATTTGCTACAATTGGGTCAGTTGAGGCCGTTAATTGAAAAAGTAAATGTTAGCTCGAAGCATATTTTTTTCTAAAAAAGCCAACACTGAGTTTTGCAATAAGGATGTTAAATGAAAAAGTAAATGGCATCTCAAAGCATGAGTTTTAAGGGAGGCAGGATAATGAAAGAAATATATTCATCTGTTGCAATTAAGAATGCATTAAGGGCTTTGGCCGTAGATCCGAGGTATTCGGATGAGCAGATAGACGCCATGTATGATCTGGCATCGGCAATAACCGGCCTGCCGGTAGATTCCGTGATCGATGCAATTTATGACGATGACGAGGAAATATACGTTGCCGAAATTTATGATGTTGAAAAAAAGGTTTCATAAAAGCTGAATGCTTCCGGTTTTTTCATCAAAAAAGGAAAAATTTAGCAGATAAACCATAAAAACTCCCATTTTATCCGTATCACTTATGGAACTGGATCGTATCTTTGCGAAATGACTGCAAGGTCAGAACCGGACAGGATACTGGATGATGGAGGCTTTATGAGCATACTTATAAAAGATACCACAAGGGAAGAACGGGAGCGGATAGTGTCTGAGTCTATCGGTAACATTAATGGTTCCTGCGATGGATGTGCAAGCGGACTTGTTGAAATGTATCAGGACTACATAGACGGACGACGCGAGATAAGCGAGATAAATATGTCGTTCAGGGCACACTACGAATCAGGGGAAGAAGCACCGGCAAGGAGCGGATGCGGATTATTTGGATAATAAGATCATAGCGGACCACGGCTTTCGCCGGAATCCGATAAAGGGGAAGGGAGAGAAATATGGCATTTGCCGGAATGATATTCATGTTTCTTGGCGTCACAGTGATCGTTTTGGGATCATGTCTGATACTGGGCTCATTATTTTTGATCATAGCATTTGTCATGCGGTCAAAAGCAGGGAAAGATCTTAAGTATGATGAAGCCGGAAAAGCACATATCTCGAAGTGGTATCTGCTGCCCGGGGGGATCGGTATCCTGTTCTTTCTTCCGCTGATCATAACATTTGCTATTGTGGCATATGCCCTGGTGGCGGATTCGATCGATAACAGCAAAAGTCTTTCATATCAGGTAATGCATAATAATTACCGTCAGGCTGAAAAGCTGTTGAAAAGCGGCGTCAGTCCGGACTGTACCATTGATTCTAATGAACATGCGGCACCCGGTGAGAAAACTCTGCTGATGATAATGAGCGGAGCCGCAGGATACGTTGATGATTTCGGAGATCCTGTCGATGAAGTGTTTACTGCCGATGAAGAAAGGATGATGAAGCTTCTTATAGATAACGGTGCAGATATTGAATCTGTATATTATTACCATGAAGAAGATTTTGAGGGACATGAGTATGTGACGGAAACTGATTATTACTATTATTCGGATGGATGTGGCAGAACCCCGCTTTTAGAAGCCGCTGCCAATGGAAATTTTGATGTGGTAAAGTTTCTTGTGGATGAAGGGGCGGATATAAGCGCACATGATTATACCGGGTATGGTATAGTAGAGACGATAGCGGATAATCTTGATGATGACAGAGGATATGAGATGCTTGTCTTTGCTGTGGATAACGGTGCACGGATGTACGGAATCACAAAACTGGGCCAGGACGCATATTTCCTGGCGGGGAGACATAATGATCGGGATACGGAAAAGATTCAGGCGTATCTTAATCCGTAATACAGAATGATGTTGGCAGGCAATAATATTTACTGCTTATTGCCAACTGTAAGACGAGGGGGAGGAACGGGGAATAAAGCCTGATTAAGGCACTGTAATTGATAATATGGCTGCGATATTTTATCTTATAATATGTATACTGACCGGATACTGTTTCCTGGCAGTTTTTTTCGGGATGCTCTGGGGGATTGGTGAAAAGAGCTATGAAAAAAGACAGATAGGGGTTTCGGATTTCATGGTCATAATTCCCTTCTCGGGATTTGCCGGAGCAATGCTTCTTTCATGGATGACGTATGTACCGGCCTGCATATTAAGAGATGTTCCTAAGCCGCTTACGACTGCGGATATCATAGCTTGTGCTGCAGCACTGCTTTTTGATATTGCAGTTATTTATTTTAGGCGGAAGTCTTTTGTTCACTCTTTTCTTTCGATATTTAAAAACTGCGGAATAACCGAGATCATTGTTATCATGCTTTCAGCATTGGTTGGATCGCTGATAATGATATCTGCTTTTTATCTTAAAGATAATGAGTATTATGTCGGAATGAGTGTGTTCGGAGACTTTGCCACACATCTGGACATGATACGCTCCTTTGCATATGGCGATAACTTTCCGACGCAATATTCCCATTTTGCCGGGGCCGATCTTAAATATCATTTTATGTACCAGTTTTTTGTGGGTAATCTGGAACATCTGGGGATGCGATTGGACGCAGCTTTTAATCTCCCAAGCATCTTCTTTTTCACATCCGTGTGCATGCTGCTTTATGTATATACGGTAAAGCTTACCGGAAGAAAGGCCGCCGGGATGATCGGTGTCATACTGTTCCTTTTCAGAAGCAGTCCCGCTTTCTGGCTGTTTGTTTCAAGGGCGGGCAGCAGCTTCGGAGAGGTATACAGGGCTTTGTCTGAAAACCTTGTTTTCATCGGTGAGACTCCGAATGAAAGCTGGGGACTGTATAATCTGAATGTTTTCACGAACCAGAGGCATTTTTGTGTCGGGCTGACAGGGATGCTTGCGGCACTGATACTGCTCACAGAAAACTGCTTCGCCATGAAGGAGCGCATGACTATGACCGGTGAAGCCGGAAGCACAGCGGCTTATGCAGAAAGAAATCCGATTAAGCCTGGGAAAGAAGTGTTCGGCTTAGGAAAGCTGCTTGATAATGTAAAGAGGTTTATTTTCGATAAAGCAGCCTGGCTGCCAGAACATGCCGGCATGGCAGCTGCGCTGGGAGTGTTGCTGGGACTCAGTGGATTCTTTAACGGTGCTGTCCTTATAGCATGTCTTCTTGTACTCTTTTTCCTTGCTTTTGCTGCTGACAGGCGTCTGGAATATCTTATAACCGCAGCTCTGGCTGTAGCACTCAGCTCGGTGGAGGCAGCATATTTTGTATCGGGAAGTGTGACGGATCTAAGGTGGCAGCCGGGATATCTTGCGGAACAGAAAAACCTGCCTGGAATGATCTTTTTCTTATGCATGCTCTTTGGAATTGCCTTTTTCATTGTGATTGCTTATTTTCTGGTGGCGGACGGATTAAGGCGCTGGTTTGTTATTTCATTTGCATCGCCTGTATTTTTTGCACTGTGTTTCCAGATGACAACGGATGTGAATGTAAACCACAAATATATACTGATAGGTGCAATGCTCTCCACTATACCGATTGCGTCAATGCTATGCCTTATGTGGGGGAAAAAGAATGTCGTTATGAGGCTTGCCGTGATGCTGTCATTTGTACTCCTGACATCTACAGGAATATATGATCTGAATTGTCTGATGAAACAGAATGATTATGAGATCAATGGTGGTTTCGTTTTCAAAAGGGATGATCCTGTTACCAAGTGGGTGCTGGAACATGCTGATTCAAGGGACCTCTTTCTTTCGGATACCTATGCCATTAACAATGTGACCATGGGGGGCGCAATGCTTTACTACGGCTGGCCCTATTTTGCCTGGAGTGCCGGATACGATACTGCCGGCAGGGAGGCTGAGGTCATTGCCATGTTCGGGGCTGATACGCCGGAGGAACTAAGGGCTCTTGTAAAAAAGAACAACATCCGCTACATCATCGTGGACCAGTCAGCCAGGACCAGCCAGTGGTTTGAGCTGAATGAAGATAATATTAAAAAAACATATGAGTGTGTATATTCAACCGGTGAAGGGGAGTGGGAGTTTGATATATATGACACAAGGATCCGCTGCAACCATGTAATTGCAAACTGACGGTGTTTGTTGTATCATAGATGCGTCTGAAAGGACGAAACATTTAATTTATATATATTTATACTTACGGAGGTAACTTATCATGAAGGAAAAAGTCATTCTTGCTTATTCCGGTGGTCTTGACACTACTGTCATCATACCGTGGCTTAAGGAAAATTTTGATTACGAAGTGGTCTGTGTTTGTGTAGACTGCGGTCAGGAATCCGAGCTGGACGGACTGGATGAGAGAGCAAAATCCTGCGGGGCTGAGAAACTCTATGTGCTTGATGTAACCGATGAATTTGCAGACGAGTATATCGTTCCATGTGTACAGGCACATGCCGTATATGAGAACAAGTATCTCCTGGGCACTTCAATGGCAAGACCTCTTATTGCTAAGAAGCTTGTTGAGATCGCACGCAAGGAAGGCGCTGCTGCTATCTGCCATGGCGCAACCGGTAAGGGTAATGACCAGATCAGATTTGAGCTGGGCATCAAGGCGCTTGCTCCCGACCTTAAGATAATCGCTGCGTGGAGAAATGAAAAGTGGACAATGCAGAGCCGTGAGGACGAGATTGCATATGCACGTGAAAAGGGTATCACTCTTCCTTTCTCTGCTGACAATTCTTACAGCCGTGACAGAAATCTCTGGCATATAAGCCATGAGGGTCTCGAGCTTGAGGATCCCGGCAATGAGCCTAATTTTGATCATCTGCTGGTTCTTGGTACCACACCTGAGAAGGCTCCTGATGAAGGCGAGTATGTGACAATGCACTTTGAAAAGGGTGTACCTACTTCAGTAAACGGCAAGGAAATGAAGGTTTCAGATATAATCAGAGAGCTGAACAGACTTGGCGGAAAGCATGGTATCGGTATAGTTGATATTGTTGAGAACCGTGTAGTGGGAATGAAGAGCCGCGGCGTATATGAGACACCCGGCGGAACTATTCTTTACGAGGCACATCAGCAGCTTGAAGAACTTATACTTGACAGGGAGACCACCAAGATGAAGCTGGATATGGGCAATCTCTTTGCTCAGATCGTATACGAAGGAAAATGGTTCACACCTCTTCGCGAGGCTGTTCAGGCATTCATCGAGTCAACACAGCAGTATGTTACAGGTGATGTTAAGTTCAAGCTCTACAAGGGCAATATCATCAAGGCAGGTGAGACATCACCCTATTCGCTGTACAATGAGAGCATTGCTTCCTTTACAACCGGTGATCTCTATGACCATCGTGATGCAGAAGGATTCATCAATCTCTTCGGACTTTCCAGCAAGGTTCGTGGCATGAAGCGCCAGGAGCTTGAGAAGGCCGGTAACTGAGTATTATACTGAATAAAAACTGCAGGCTGTCCGGAAATCAAGCGGACAGCCTGTTTTTTACAATATTTACAATAATTTCCTGTGATCGGGAATGATTTATCGGAGATTGTCCATGGGTGTTATTACAGTAATAATCATATATTTTGCAGTGCTGAATATCCTGGGATTTGCTTCTATGGGGATAGACAAATGGAAAGCCGTTCACCATGCGTGGAGGATCCCTGAGAAAGTTCTTTTCCTTATTGCGATATTTGGCGGCTCCCTCGGTTCGATAATAGGCATGTATACATTCAGACATAAGACCAAGCATTGGTATTTTGTATATGGCATGCCCCTCATAATGGCGGCGCAGATAGGTATTGCCTGCTGGATCATTGGCTCCGGTCAGATAGAGATCATGTGAGGGGAGTGTTCCACATCCTTACTGCCGCATTGAGTTCGCCGGCTTCATTTTCCATTCTGATTTCGTGTTTCAGATTATCTATGAACGAATACTTAAAACTGATCTTTTCACCCTCGGTTATTTCTTTTCTGTAATGTATCCTGAAATTGTCAAAGGGGGCCTGCGCCCAGATATCGGCAGGCATCATATCCTCAGCCATATCTATATATTTTATGTTATGCACATGTCCTACAAGATCTAAAGCACTGCGGCCTATGATTGAGGTACCCATTAATTCAGGCTCCGCTTCGGGAATGCCTGAGGTTGCGGCCTTTGGCCTGTCAATCTTTATCATGGGATCGGTTTCAAAGACCTGTTTTTCCTCTGCACCGAATGCATCGAGTATCTCAGGGGTGACACGTGTGATCCTGTGCCTGTTCATATCTATTATCACCCACCTGGAGGTGGCAAGAGCACGGAGTTTATCATTTGAATCCCTGAGCTCATAGTCTCGAATAAGTGACATCATCCTCTTTTCCGGGCGGCCCCAGGTGGATACTGTAAGGTCTTCGCTGTAGCCGGGCCTGTCCAGGACACGCACATACCAGTCTAGCAGGACGAAAGTGATGCCGGTATTGTCTATATCCAGCATGCCATAGCCCACAGCATCAGAGTGGCCTCCGGCTGCATTTTCCAGCATTTCCAGTATGGCTACATTTTTTACCTTGCAATTCTTATCTACGTCCTTAAGTCCTATCGTCTGGGATAATTTATAAAACATTATATGACCTCTTTCTATTAAGCTGTTAAAACTTCCCTTCGGTACTTTTGTCCCATTGCAAGCAAGCTTGCGCGTGAGAAAGTACTTTCGGCCGGTGAATCGTATCATTATGCCGTATAAAATTCCGCACGGGCGTCAATAGTATACCACAGATTTGCGGAATTTTGCCTGACAATTATGTTTCGTTTTATTTACGAAAAAGCCTTTATATGCTATAATCATCCTTTAAAACCCCGGAGGAAGACATATGATCCGAGTAATGACAATAGAAGATTATGACGAAGTGAAGGCACTGTGGATGACTATTCATGGCTTTGGAATACGGAGCGTGGATGATTCCAGGGAAGGCATAGAGCGGTTCTTAAAGCGGAATCCTGCTACCAGCGTGGTTGCAATAGAGGATGGTCATGTAGTCGGTGCGATACTGTGCGGGCATGACGGCAGGCGCGGCTGTCTTTATCATGTGTGCGTGGAAGAAAAGTACAGGCTTCACGGTATAGGCAAGGAAATGGTTGTATTCTGCATGAATGCCCTAAAGGAAGAGCAGATCAATAAAGTATCTCTTATCGCATTCACCCAGAATGATATCGGAAATGCTTTCTGGAAGTGCATAGGGTGGACAAAGAGGGAAGATTTAAACTATTACGATTTTACTCTCAATGAAGCGAATATTACTGCGTTTAATAAATAAAACGTTCTGCATACAGTTTGGGAAAGGCTGAACAGTGGTACGACGTCCCGGGAAAAAAGGAGGATTTTTATGGAAAAGTTTATCCAGATAGAAGGCGGTGTAACGGCAGCAGAGGGCTTCAAGGCTGCAAGCTGCATGGCGGGTGTAAAATATGAGAACAGATATGATATGGCGCTTGTTTATTCGGAGGTGCCCTGTGAATGTGCAGGTACATTTACGACTAACCGTGTAAAGGCTGCCTGTGTTCAGTGGGATCAGAATCTCGTTAAATCAGGCAGAAAACTCAGTGCCGTAGTGGTTAATACAGGAATTGCAAATGCATGTACCGGTAAAGAAGGATGGGATGCATGTGAGGCAACTGCCGGGGCTGTTGAAAAGTATCTTGGCGTTCCTAAGGACAGTGTTGCTGTCGGCTCCACCGGTGTAATAGGCATGCAGCTTCCGGTTGATAGGCTGGTTGCCGGTGTGGAGACTATGTGTCCTATACTTGAACATACTGCGGCGGCAGGAACCCTTGCTTCGAAAGCGATAATGACGACGGATACCGTAAATAAGGAAGTGGCTGTAAGCTTTGAATTAAACGGAAAGCTGGTCACTCTTGGCGGTATGAGCAAAGGCTCCGGAATGATACATCCGAATATGTGCACCATGCTTGGTTTCCTTTCGACAGACCTTGCTATCGACAGAGGACTGCTGCAGGAGGCTCTTTCAGCTGTCGTTAAGGATACTTTCAATATGATCACTGTGGATGGTGACACATCTACGAACGACACGGTGCTTCTTATGGCTAACGGTCTTGCAGGTAATGATCCCATTACGGAGAAAAACGCAGATTATGATATATTCTTTGAAGCACTTTCTTTCTGCTGCAGATATCTGGCAAGAAAAATGGCAGCAGACGGTGAGGGAGCCAGCAAACTTTTCGAGGCCTGTGTGGTAAATGCAAAGAGCAAGGATGATGCAAGGACGCTTGCAAGGGCTATAGTAGGTTCCAATCTTTCAAAGGCGGCCATATTCGGCTGTGATGCGAACTTCGGAAGATTCCTGTGTGCTATGGGATATTCCGGTGCAGAGTTCGATCAGAATGACGTGGAGCTTTTCTTCGTGAGCAGAGCGGGCAAGCTTAAAGTATTTGACAGGGGAACCCCAATAGTGTTTGACGAAGAAGAAGCGCTTAAGATCATGAAGGAAGATGAGGTCACTGTCTTTGTGGACATGCATGAAGGAACAGAGGATGCAGCGGCCTGGGGATGTGATCTTACTTATGATTATGTTAAGATAAACGCTGATTACAGATCCTGATGGTAATCATACGGACTGTCAGTTTTTAACAGGTAATCTTGATCATTATTGCGGAGGGCAAAATGGAAAACAGGGAATATGAAAAAGTTGCAAAAAAAGCTGAAGTACTGATAGAGGCGCTGCCTTATATACAGGCATTTAACAGACGCATCATCGTGGTAAAGTACGGTGGATCCGCAATGGCTGATCCAGAGATACAGCGCAATGTCATAAAAGATGTGACACTCTTAAAGCTGGTTGGTTTCAAACCTATAATCGTGCATGGCGGCGGTAAGGAAATCAGTGCATGGCTTAAAAAGACCGGCAAGGAATCAAGATTTGTAAACGGTCTCAGAGTGACCGATGCGGATACCATGGAAGTAGCTGAGATGGTGTTAAATAAAGTCAACAAGCGCCTTGTCACCATGGTTGAGGAACTGGGGGTCCGTGCCGTAGGCATAAGCGGCAAAGACGGTGGACTGCTTAAGGTAGAAAAGAAGCTGTCGGACGGACAGGATATAGGCTATGTGGGACAGATAACCAATGTGGATCCGAAAATCCTTTTCGATATGCTGGAGAAGGATTTCCTGCCTATCGTATGTCCCATAGGAATGGACGATAATTTTGAAACCTATAATATAAATGCCGATGATGCCGCATGTGCGGTGGCAAAGGCGGTGGGGGCTGAGAAGCTTGCCTTCCTTACGGATATCGAGGGACTTTACAGGGATATAAATGATAAGTCGTCATTCATATCCAGGATAAAAGTTTCACAGGCTATGGAGCTGATAAATGACGGTATCATTGGAGGCGGTATGCTTCCGAAGCTTGGCAATTGCGTGGATGCCGTAGAAAACGGAGTGCAGAGAGTGCATATCCTGGATGGCAGGCTGGCACACTGTCTGCTTCTTGAGATATTTACAAAAGAGGGAATCGGTACCATGATATTCCCGGATGATGCAGTGATAGATTAAAGCTAGGCCGCATAGCTGCGGCAGAAGGAGTCGGTATGGGCATAATGCAGGATTATATAGAGGAAGCGGAGCGGGATCTGCTCCATACATACAACCGTTATCAGGTGGTTTTTGACCACGGTGACGGAGTGCGCCTTTATGATTTAAACGGAAAGGATTATCTGGACTTTGTATCAGGCATAGGCGTGTTTGCTCTGGGCTACGGCAATAGGGAATACAATGAAGCTGTAAAGTCTCAGGTGGACAAGATCCTTCATACATCAAATTATTATTACAATGTCCCTGCGATAGAAGCGGCAAAGGCTATCAAGAAAGTCTCCGGAATGGACAGGGTGTTTTTTACAAACAGCGGAGCGGAGGCTGTCGAGGGAGCATTAAAGACAGCAAGAAAATATGCTTATCTTAAAGACGGAAAAACCGATCACGAGATCATTGCTATGAATCATTCATTCCATGGCAGGACATTCGGGGCACTGTCGGTTACCGGTACGCCCAAGTACCGTGAGGCCTTTCAGCCAATGATAGGAAATATTAAATTTGCAGAGCTTAACAATATTGACAGCGTGAAAGCTCTTGTTAATGAAAAGACCTGTGCCATACTCTTTGAGACAGTTCAGGGCGAGGGTGGTATCCACCCGGCTGAAGAAGCGTTCATAAAGGAAGTGAGAAAGATCTGCGATGAGAATGACATCCTTATGATGTTAGATGAGATACAGTGCGGAATGGGAAGGACCGGCGAGTATTATGCATGGCAGAGATTTGGCATAAAGCCGGATGTGATGACCAGTGCAAAGGCTCTTGGCTGCGGAGTGCCCGTGGGAGCCTTCATGATGACGGAAAAAGTGGGACAGAATTCACTTGTTGCAGGAGATCACGGCACGACCTATGGCGGCAATCCCCTGGGCGGTGCGGCTATAGTTGAAGTCTTCAGGCAGTTTGAGGAGAGAAAGATTACCGATCATGTAAAAGAGGTGGGTCAGTATCTCTATGAAAAGCTTGAGGAAGTGGCAAAGGCACACGATGATATAAAGGATCATCGTGGTGTGGGATTACTGCAGGGACTTGAATTTGATCATCCTGTTGCAGATATCATTAATAAAGCACTTGATAAGGGACTGGTGCTTATAAACGCAGGAACAGATATTATCCGTTTCATCCCGCCCCTTGTTATCGAAAAGTCTGATGTGGACGAGATGATCGATATATTAAATTCGTGTCTTTGATGATGGATTTTAAGTGCTTTTAATACTTCCCACACACTATATGTGAGAAGCAAATTCCTATGATGCCCGGTGCATCTTATGCAACGGGTACAGGGAGAAATTACTGCGAAAGAAATTAATATTCGCAGTTGTTAGATTTTTTGAAAAGTAATAGAATGATTGTGTGGCGTCTGAGAAGGTCTTCGGTTGCAGATGTAGGTAAATCTTTATAACTACATTTATACCGGAGGTTGCTACATATGTTTGGTTTTGATAGTTTTAAATCTTATATTTATTCTGTATTGGTGATGCTGACGGCAGTTCTTGTCCTTGGCGGATGCGGTGATTCCAAAGTTTATATGACAGGAGACCGGTCGGAAGAACATGCGGTAAGTTATGACAGTGCTGTCGGAGAAACGGCAGACACAGGCATTGTTTCGGCTGATGAAGCCCGGGATGATAAAGGGGCAGGTGCTGAGCCGGATCAGTATACAGAAGATTTTTATGTGTACCTGACAGGTGCTGTATGTGTTCCGGGGGTATACGCCGTCCCTGCAGGATCGAGGCTTTATGAGGCTGTTGAAAAGGCGGGGGGATTTACTGAGGAGACTGATATTTCTGCCTGCAATCTTGCAGCAGAGGTTTCGGATGGTGTTCAGTACTATTTTCCTACATATGCGGAGACGGAAGCGGCAGGCGGTACGGCAGCATATATTGTATCGTCAGCGCAGGATATGACGGGGAGGGAATCCGGAGGCTCAGATGGAAGGGTAAATATCAATACTGCTTCCAGGGATGAACTAATGACACTTCCGGGAGTAGGAGGCTCCAAGGCTGATGCGATTATTGCATATCGCGATACAAACGGAGCTTTTTCTTCACCGGAAGATATAAAGAATGTAAAGGGCATAGGGGAGTCCACATACGAGAGTCTGAAGGATTATATAATCGTGAGATAAGCGACAGAGGTGCAGGATGTCTGTAAAGATATTGATAGTTGATGATGAGAAGTCCATTGTAAAGGGCCTTAAGTATGCGCTGGAGGCAGACGGTATGCTGACGGATGCGGCGTATGACGGTGAAGAAGCTCTGGAGAAGATAGAGACAGGGGAATTTGACCTGGTACTCCTGGATATGATGCTTCCCAAAATGGATGGGATGGAAGTCTGCAGACAGGTGAGATCATTTTCTGATGTTCCTATTGTGTTTCTTACGGCTAAAGGTGATGATATGGATAAGATTCTTGGGCTTGAGTCCGGGGCTGATGACTACATCACGAAGCCTTTCAATATGCTCGAAGTGCGTGCCCGTATCAGGGGGATAATAAGAAGATCCAAAGCACGTGCACCGAAGCCGGAGAAAAATGAGACTCTTATTGTCAACGGTGAATTCTGTTTTGATACGGATAATCGACGCCTGACTATCGCTGACAGGGAGATAAACCTTACTTCCAAAGAATATGAGATACTGGAGATCCTCGTTACGCATCCCAGAAAGATTTACAGCAGGGATGACCTGCTTAGGTTAGTCTGGGGTGAGAATTATACGGGGGATGCACGTACAGTGGATGTGCATGTCAGGAGACTCCGTGAAAAGATAGAGAAGACTCCGGGAGAGCCTAAGTATGTACAGACCAAGTGGGGATCAGGCTACTTCTACAAAGGGTAAGTCTTTCCTGTTAAAGTATAGATTTCTGCGGAGTTTCAGGCTCCGCATATTTCTGATCATCATGCTGATCGGCATGTGTTCGCTTGTCGTTATGAGAAGAGGGCTTTTGGCCAATGAGAGAAATGCTGCCATTGATCAGCGCTCTTCAAGTGTTATGTCAATGATGCGTATCCTGTCAAACCGCATAGGAAGCAGTTTTTTTCCGGAAGATATATCTGATGGCGGGATTACAGGAGATCTTGAGCTTCTGTCGGAAGTATATAATGCAAGGTTTATCGTAACAGACTCTGAATTAAGGATCGTGTTTGACACTGCGGATGTGGATACCGGGAAATACCTGTTAGCCGGTAATGCAATAAGTGCTTTCAGGGGGAAGTCTGTATCGGAATTTGACAAGGATGAAGGAGTTATAGAGATCGCCGTACCGGTGTACTCTTCCGCGGAGGCAGATTCAGAGGCGGGGAAGCCAGTGAATGCGGTAATACTTGCAGAGGTTTCAGCAAAACCGGTACTTAATGCGGTAGAGCAGAAAAGTGAACGTTCGCTGCTGATAGAGCTTTTGGCGGCAGTGATACTTCTGGGTGTGGCACTTATTATTTCAAGTATAGTGGTAAAACCCTTTGATCGGGTAACCGGGGCTATACGTGGGGTGGTTTCATATGAGGATTCGGAACTGGTTGTGTCGGATTATATGGAGACTGAGGAAATAGCAGATGCATTCAACGATCTCCGTGCCAGGATGAAAGCTGTTGATGAATCAAGGCAGGAATTTGTCAGCAATGTCTCACATGAACTCAAGACTCCGATGGCCTCCGTAAAAGTTCTGGCGGATTCTATCAATATGATGCCGGATGCACCGATAGAAATGTATCAGGATTTTATGCAGGATATTTCGGCAGAGATAGACCGGGAAAATGCGATCATATCCAATCTCCTTTCGCTGGTAAAAATGGATAAGGGGGCCGGTGCACTGGAAATCCAAAAATGCGATATAAATCTCATGCTGGAGAATCTGATCAAAAGACTGGGACCGTTAGCCAAGAAGAGTGAAGTCGATATAATCCTTGAAAGCATGCGGAATGTGACTGCAGATGTTGATGAGCTGAAGCTTACAAGCGCAATTACGAACCTGATAGAAAATGGAATAAAATATAATAAAAAGCCGGGCTGGGTAAAGGCGCATCTGGATGCAGATCACAGGTTTTTTACTCTTACCATATCTGATTCGGGAATAGGTATTCCCAAGGAAGAACAGGCACACATATTTGAAAGATTTTACAGAGTTGATAAGTCTCATTCAAAAGAAATAAGTGGTTCGGGACTGGGGCTTTCCATTGCGAGAAGGACTATTCTGCTGCATAGAGGATCTATAAAAGTGGATAGTGAACCGGGCGAAGGAACTACATTTACCATAAGGATACCATTAAGTTACATTGCGGATAATACATCAGGTTTGGATTAAAAAGTGAAAGCGAAGGTAAGAGGAAAAACAGTATTCTGTATATTACTGGTGATGATATTAGCAGGTTCCCTGCTTGTTTCGTCGTGCGGGAAGGATAGGGATGACGGAGTGATCATCTATGATGTGTATTATCTGGATTCTGATTACAGCTCGCTGGTGCCCGAGAAATATGAGGGAAATGCCGATACGGATATGTATGAGCTATTGAACAAGTTAAGTATTGTTACCGGCAATCCTTCGGCCAGAGGGATAGGCGAACTGGGTGTGAGCACCATAGGTGTGGATGTGGAAGGCGGAGTTGCAACGGTTTCACTTTCCGGCGGGTACGAAAGTCTGGATGTGGCCGGACAGACACTGGTGAAGGCTGCGGTTGTTAAAACCCTGACACAGCTTGACAGTATATCCGGAGTCAAGTTTATGCTTGGGGAACTTCCGCTTACCGATCGCATGGGAGCAGAGATTCCCGTGATGACGGCTGACAGCTTTGTAAGCAACCCGGGGTTGGTAGTTTCGGATGAGAATTCGTTGCAGTTTGTTTTATATTTTGCAGATGCGGAAGAAAACTACCTTCGAAGCATAAGCAGGGAGGTAAGCAAAAATACTGACGCATCAAGGGAGCAGATTGTAATAGAGGAGCTTATCGCTGGTCCTACTACAGGGGATTTCAGAGGTGTTATGCCGAACGGAACTAAAGTAAATTCTGTAAGTGTAGCTGATGGACTTTGCTATATTGATCTTAGTAACGAGTTTTTAACGGGCAATTCCCCTGTGGGAATGAATCTGACAGTGTATTCGATCGTTAATTCTCTTGCTGAACTAAACAGCGTAAGGAAAGTACAGATCCTGATAGATGGCAATATTACAGAAATAATCAGGGATGGTGTGGATCTGTCACAGGTATTCTCAAGAAATCTTGATATCGTGGTCGGGCAGTAACTCTAAGTACGGTTTCTTTGTCTGGACATCTATTATCTTTAGTGTTACATATATGTTTTTTTCGGAGGTAGATTATGAAAGACCTGCTTCGGCGGAGGTTGTGTTTTATCGGCTTGATCTTTTTGTCGATATTATGGGCCACGCTTATTCTGACAGGCCCGCCTGAGGATCCGTATGACCATTACTGTGGTGAAAGAGTTATCATATCAGGCAAAGTCAGAAGGAAAGAAATCAAAGCAAATTCTTACGCAATCTATTTAGGCGACGTTCATATCGCCGAAGTCACAGGAAGCAACGGCAGTGAATCCGTAGAGAATGTATTAGATCCCGGTTATGAAGCTTACAGTTTAATGGAATCGGGGGTGGTATGTTATCTGAGTGCTGACGGGAGGCGGTATGATGAGCTTCCACGCATGGATGAGCGGATTATAGCGGAGGGCAAAGTCGGGGAATTTCGTACAGCCACCAATCCCGGGCAGTTTGATATGAAGAATTATTACCTGTATAAAGGGTACGGAGCCAATATGTATATCGATACCTGGGAAAGCGTTTCGGGCGGGTATGGTTTATACAGGGAGTGGCTGTGGAGGTTACGCTGTTATTTGGGGAGTGTTTATGACGGGATCATGAAGCCGGAGGATGCAGGCGTTTTGCGGGCCATGATACTGGGGGATAAAAGTGAATTATCTGACGATATAAAAGAGCTTTATCGTATGAACGGAATTGCACATATACTGGCTATAAGCGGCCTGCACATTTCCATAATAGGATTGGGCCTCTATAAAACCATGAGACGGACTACGATGCCTGTTACTCCGGCAGTCTGTATCTCGGCTGTGGTCATGCTTTCATATGCGGAGATGACGGGACAGGGAACATCAACTGTCAGGGCTGTAACGATGTTTCTGATAATGACAGGTGCAGATATATTGCGCAGAAGTTATGACCTGCCGACAGCATTGGTAATCTCTGCGCTGGCGGGCATTCTGGAAAACCCATATGAACTTATGACATCCGGATTTTGGATGTCCTATATGGCGGTTGGCGGCGTGGCAATATTCTATCCGGCTATGAAGCAGAAAATAAGGATTGAAAACAGGTATCTCAGAACTGTTCTGTCGGCTGTATGCAGTGGAATATGTGTTACGGTATTCACTATGCCGCTTATAGCTCTTTTCTACTATGAGGTGCCGGTCTATTCTGTGCTGCTTAATCTTGCGGTCATTCCGCTTATGTCAGTGCTTATGGTGACGGGATTATCAGCTCTTGTTATTGGAAGCATAAGTCTGGATGCCGGGTGGATAGCTGCTGTGCCCTGCAGTCTGATAATGTCATGGTACAGTTTTCTTTGTGAAAGTATTGATAAACTGCCTTTTCATAATTATATATGCGGAGCCCCGGACATATGGCAGATTGTTTTATTTTATGGGGTTTTTATACTGGTTATAGCATATGGGAAAAAGCTTAGGCTTTACGAAAGGATACTTACGCTGCCTGTTTCTCTTGCACTGTTGTTTTTTAAACTTCCGTCAGGTTTTTTTGTGACTATGCTTGATGTGGGGCAGGGAGATGGAATATGTGTTTCGTCGGGGAAGACAGTATGCATGATAGATGGGGGGAGTTCTTCTAAAAAGGATCTGTATAAATATACGATAATGCCGTTTCTAAAGTATAATGGTTTTTCAAAGGTGGATTGCTGGTTTATATCACATCCGGACAGTGATCACACCAGCGGACTTATTGAGATGCTTAAAACCCCGGATATGGGCGGCATTGAAATAGGAAGTATAATCCTGCCGGATGCTTATGGCATATATGAAGACTGTGAGGAAGTGATAGAGCTTGCGGAACATCAAGGGGTCGAAGTGGTTTATTTTTCAGCAGGTGATCAGTTGTCGGACGAAAGCGGTATGCGCGTGTTCTGTCTGCATCCGGAGGAAGGATACAGAACAGAAGATGTAAATACTTACTCGGAGATTCTGGAGGTTTCCCATGGCTCTTTTGCGGGGATTTTTACAGGGGACGCTACAACGCAGAGTGAACAGAATGTTTTTGAACTGCTTGAGGATGAGAAAATAAGACAAAGTCTGAGATTTCCGGATGGTGGTTATCCGCTGTTGAAGGTCGGTCATCATGGATCACATACCTCCAGCAGCGAAGAATGGCTTTCATGGGTTTCGCCTTCTGCAGCTCTTATTTCAGCAGGTGAAGATAATTCGTATGGTCATCCGCACGATGATGTGCTTGAGCGGCTGGGACGGCATGGGGCAGATGTGTTCCGGACGGATGAATCCGGTGCGGTAACTGTCAGAGAAAACAAAGATGGAATAGAAATCTCTTGCTTCTGTGACTGATATGGCACGACGTGGTATGATAGGAAATAATTGAAGAGGAGGACAGTGATATGGAATATGCATTTTATGGGTGGGAACAGGCGGATGTATCTGCAAAAGCTTATGAGTATAAAGGAATAAAAAATCCACTGGACCTTTATGATGCACTCAGTGAGATCTGGTGTAAGGAAACCTGCGCGCCAAGGCTTAGGGATAAATGGAGCGATGATAATAAGACACTGGGTCAGTGCTCAATAACCGCTTTTCTGGTGCAGGATATTTTTGGCGGTAAGGTGTATGGCATACTGCGGGACGGTGGAAATTATCACTGCTATAACGATGTAGACGGGCACGTATTTGATCTTACAAGTGAACAGTTTGGTGATGAAGTGCTTTCTTATGAAAACAATCCTGAACAGTTCAGGGAGGTCCATTTTTCCAAAGAAGAAAAAAAGGCTCGTTATGAACTGTTAAAAAAGATGCTTAAAATGCGTGGGTGATGCCGGGCTGATCTAATTGAGTATGGTGGCTTCCGTGACGTACATAACTTCACAGGCACCATCTCCGGTGTCGTTTCTTGATGTGCTGCTGTTCCAGTAATAAGGTGTTCCTCCGGAATCAGTGGCAGTTATGCTTACAAGATATCCTTTGAGTCTTATATGGTCTCCGGTGCGTATTTTTTTTATGATTTTTCTGACGGTACTGTTGGCAGCTATCAGATGGTTGTTTGACGATTGTCTGTTGACATCGTCAACTGTGCCTACAGAAGCGAGCTCTTCGTAGGTGTCAACTTGCCAGAAATACCAGCGTCCGTGCTGTGCCCAGTGGAAATCAACGGTGCTATTGTACCTGGCAACATTTCCCCATGCCAGAGCCAGATCACGTGGGGCAAGCTTGGCACCAAAGTCATTTCCGTAATAATTCTTTGTGTGTACCACCAGTGCTTCTATCTCATAGGCATAGAGATAGTCCGCATGCACATTATATCCTGAAACAGCAAAATCAGTGCCACCCTTTGCTTCGGTCTGTTTGGGCTCGGGAATGTTTGGTATGGAGCGACGCCCTTTTCCGCCGACATTTCCGTTGAGGAACACCACCACGCCAATAACGATCAGAATCAGAGGTATGAGAACTTTTAAAAATGATAGGTCTTTTTCTCTGTATTTATTAATGCTTTGCATTGGCTGTCCCCATATGGATTGTTCGGTTTGATAAAAAATAGTTTCTCTCTGGTTATATTATACTGTTTTCGGTAAAAGATAAAAAGTAAAATTACGATTGACCTTGAGAGAACGATAGCATACTATGATAATGTGTGGATATGATTTCCTGCTGATGCTGTGCGGTTTGGCGGAAACAGGCTGAAAATGGCTAAAGAGGGCGGGAAAAAAGGCAGGAATAAAAACAGGAAGGATCCCAAACGGCTGTGAATGAAGATATTAAAGAAATACTGGAAAAGGTAAAAGAAGGTTCATTGAGTGTGGATGAAGCGCTTATGGACTTAAGGCTGCAGCCTTTTGAGGATATCGGCTATGCGAAGGTAGATCTTCACAGAAAGGTGAGACAGGGGGTGGCAGAGGTTATATATGCTGCCGGGAAAAAGCCGGAGCAGATACTGGGCATAGTGGAGACGATGCTTTCAAACGGTCAGGATCAGATACTTATAACGAGACTGTCCGGAGAAGCGGCGGACATACTAAGGGCTGAGGTAAAGCTTGATTACTATGAAGATGCCCGGATAGGTCTTGTGGGAGTAATGACCAAACCGTATGGTATAGGAAAGATCGTTGTTGCTGCGGGGGGAACCAGTGACATGCCTGTTGCTGAGGAGGCCGCTGTTACAGCTGAGGTTCTGGGAAATGAAGTGGTGCGTGTATATGATGTCGGTGTAGCAGGGATACACAGGCTTTTTGCCCATAAGGCTGAACTGATGAGCGCATCCGTGATAATTGCTGTTGCGGGCATGGAGGGAGCATTGGCCAGCGTTATAGGCGGCATGGCGGACTGCCCGGTGATAGCTGTTCCCACAAGCGTAGGGTATGGCGCGTCATTTAACGGGCTATCTGCACTGCTTTCCATGCTTAATTCGTGTGCGAGCGGGGTGTCGGTTGTTAATATAGATAACGGTTTTGGTGCCGGTTATATGGCGAACATGATCAATCACATGGGGGTAAAATCTTGAAAGTATTGTACATAGACTGCTCCATGGGAGCAGCAGGTGATATGCTTGCCGCAGCCCTTGTGGAGCTTTTCCCGGATACAGATGAAATTATTTCCGAACTTAACTCATTCGGCATACCGGGAGTATGTTACGAGAAAGAAAAATCTGTCAAGTGTGGTATAAATGGGACTCATATAACGGTCAGGGTTAACGGTGTGGAGGAAGATGAGTCTATGCATGCTGATGGGGGCGCAGAGCATCCATCTGAAGAATCTGACCACCATCACCATGATCATCACCACCATCACCACCACAGTTCACCGGCAGACGTAGAGAAAATAATATCCCAGCTTGATCTAAAGGAAAAAATAAAGAATGACGTAAGTTCTGTTTATGATCTGATTGCAGGAGCGGAGAGTCATGTTCATGGCGTTCCTGTTTCCGATATTCATTTTCATGAAGTGGGAAGGATGGATGCCATTGCAGATATCACTGCGGTCTGCTATCTGATGGACAGGCTGGATGTCGGGAAAGTGATCGTCTCCCCGATCAATGTGGGCAGCGGAAAGGTAAGGTGTGCCCATGGCATACTTCCCGTGCCTGCGCCGGCAACGGCGTATGTCTTAAAAGATTGTCCTGTTTATGGGAGCAATATCAAGGGAGAACTCTGCACGCCTACAGGTGCGGCTCTTTTAAAGTATTTTGCGGATGATTTCGGGGATATGCCTTCGATGACAGTATCAGGCATCGGCTATGGAATGGGCAAGAAAGATTTTGAAGCTGCAAACTGTGTAAGGATGATCCTGGGCGTGGATTCATCAGATGAAAAAAATTCAGATGGAAAAAATTCAGATGGAAAAAATAAAGAAAACAGTGTAACGGAAATGGTCTGCAACATAGATGACATGACAGGGGAAGAGCTTGGATTTGCGATGGAAAGGCTTATGTCAGAGGGAGCATTGGATGTTTATTATGTTGCAGCATGCATGAAAAAGGGCAGACCGGGACAGATACTGCATGTCCTTTGCAGAAATGCAGACAGGGAGGAAATGGCACGCAATATCTTTAAGTATACGAAGACTATAGGAATAAGATATCGCATCATGGACAGATATACCCTTGAACGCCATAGCGAAGAGATTAATACGGAATATGGTGTGATCCATCAGAAAGTTTCATCGGGCTTTGGAGTGGAAAGACGGAAGACAGAGTATGATGACCTTAGCCGGATAGCTGTAAGAAACGGAATTAGCCTGGAAGAAGCGAGGCTTGCCGTAGGAAAAAAGTAATAATTTAAAACTTCCCACATATAGTCTGTGGAAAGAGAACGACGACTCGCATATGCACCGGAACCGATGCAACGCCTCGGGAAACTAATTGCTA
>OCVV012878573.1_pt1 | contig 57707 bp, 39 predicted proteins | sample 1539721 | NCBI WGS metagenome assembly OCVV01 (sample SAMN02144230, study PRJEB22623) | gut metagenome | biome: sheep rumen | host: Ovis aries | place: New Zealand
GGTCTCCCAGAATTCAAGGTTTGCGCTTCCCTGGAGCAACTTACGTACACGCTCTGGCTCCTTGATACCTGGAAGTTCCACCATGATACGTCCGCTCTGACCTTCAATCTTCTGAATGTTTGGCTGAACCACACCGAAGCGGTCGATACGTGTGCGGAGAACTCGGAAAGAGTTATCTACAGCTGCATCTACTTCTTCGCGAAGAACCTTCTCCACTTCGCTGTCGGTGCTGTTGGTGTTTACCTTGCCCTTCAGCTGCTGAGTAGCGAAAATCGTTGCCAGATTTCCGTTCGGAGCGTTCTTTTTATAAGCCTTGACAAATAGTGTGATGAAATCTGACTGACTGTCTTGTGCTTCCTTTGCTGCTTCGTTCACAGACTTCACGAAAGCCTCATCAGTCTTGTGGTCGGCGAGAGCCTTGACTACGTCTGGCACAGATACCTCGAGAATGACGTTCATACCACCCTTCAGGTCGAGACCGAGTCCGATGGCAGTTTCGCGACACTGCTTCAAGTTGTAAGTGCCAAGGTAGAATGGAGTCGTGTTGAGCGAATCCAGATAGTCAGAAGCTTCCTGCTCACTCATTGCTGCTGCCTTTTTGTCAACTCGGTTTGTCACAAACGAGAAAGAAAGGTAGAAGAGGCAAATCAGTGTAAGCAAGACTGCAATGACCTTGATAAAACCTTTGTTTTGCATTTTGTTGATTAAGTGATTAAAATTATTGATTGTTGTTTTTATTAATCTTCAGATTTTCGTGTTCAGACTATTCATCCGTAATTTATCCATGATGAATAACAGCTGCGTCATGGCAGAGAAAGCAAGCTTCCTCTACTCATCTGACTTGCACGTAATTTATCTTAGGTATTCTGCGCACACGTTTATTCACACCAAAAAGATGGCATTTTGGTGCGTAGATACTTTTTCAAGGTTGCAAAGTTAGTGATTTTTTGTGAAAATAAAGATTTTTAAGAAAAAATTCAAGGCTTTTCGGCAAAATAATGCAGAAAAGCCTTCTATTTCACACTGTAATAGGGATAGACGATTGCAATTTTAGTCGATAGAGTCCTATCTTTTCTTTATTTATTTAAATAGGTACTTCTTGCCTTGAGAGACGTGGATGCCCTTTCCCAAGGAAGGCAATTGACGTCCTTGCAGGTCGAAGCGGGATGCGTTTTCTTGCTGAGCAATGGATGGCTGGGAAATGATGGTTGGAATGTCTTGGCCAGCCTTGTAGAGCAGGTGGTTGTAGTTGTAATAGCCGCCGTTTTCGAAAGGCATGATGTCGGTGAGCAGATCGCCGTTGGTGAAAATGATTTCCACTGGAGCTGGTTCACTGGTTGCTGGACCTATCCATTGCCATATCTTGCGCCCATTGGCGGTATCTCCCACGTAAGTGCAGAGAGTGCCTTCTTTGTTGCTGTGCAGGTCGGTGGTGGTGTCGTTGGCTGTGCGAACCTTGCAATAGATGGGTTCGTCCCAGCAGAAACGAGGTAGCTCGAAGTAGGCGTAGTAGTGATTGTCGATGGTCTCGACGCAGACAGGAGCATCGGCAGGGCGGGTGTAGTCGGGTTCTGGCTGTGCTGGGAGAGGTTTCGCATTGGCATCAGGGAAGACCGTGAGGCGCAACTCAGTGCATCCGTATGGCACGAGGTCGATATATTTTGTTGTGTTGCTGAGGAACTGTAGCTTGCCTTGTTCTGGTAGGGATGGAGTAAAGCGGTTATCTTCCAAACTCCAAGCTATCTCCCTGACGGGGATGCGTAGCTTAACAGGTGTTGAGGCGAGGTCGAAAGGAAAAGAACCATCTGCCATGTCGATGGTTTGTGCCGTCAATGGCTGGTCGTCGCTGGCGTAGGCATAATTGAAGTCGCCAGTCGGAGTGATGTTCCAGCACTTGAAGTCTGGATTCTCAGGCTTTTTTCCGTGCATGTTATCATATTCCTCCGTGTCTTCCACCATCTGCTGCGGAATGGCGTACGCATAGAGCAGCGGACCACGTTGGAAGTAAACGCCTTGACCTTCTGCTTCTTGCCGCACAACCTCCATAGGGAGAGTGAGTGTGATGACATCGCCGTTTTTCACAGGGTTGGAAAGGCGATAGAAACTGCCTGCCGTCAAGACGGAATTGACGGATTTGCCGTTGATGTCGATGGATGCGTTTTTGCACCATGTAGGAATGCGCAGGGTGAGAGGAATGGAGGCATCGGTTGCACTGTTGACGGAGAAGGTGAGAGTCTCGTCGAATGGATAGTTGGTGCTGCACGTGATGGTGATGTCGCCATGGTCGGTGGTAAAGGTGCCAGTGCTTGGAGCGTAGATGGCTGCAACTGCTCCACCATCAGCATCCGTGAGCCAGAGGCGGCTGACGAAGTTTGGCAACATGCGATTCACATTGCCCGAGCAACACTCCGTCTCGTGGGTAGGGCGATAAGCCATCCATGTTGAACCATACTTATAGGTGTTGTGATTCGAAGTGCCTGTGGCGATGAACTGATTGACGGATGAGAAATACTGCAAGGAACGGAAGTCCTTGGTGATGCAACCCAGACCAGCGTTATAGACGGCTTTCTCAATCTTGTCTGCCCATTCGGCATCGCCTGTGACGCTGAGGTAGTGAGTCAGTGTCCAAGTGAAATCAACCACGTTGCAGGTTTCGTGACTGATGTGGATGTCGTCACCTAACAAAAACTCGGCGCTCGAAGGCACTCCGTCGGGCAACATGGATTCAGCCTCCACTTTGCGGATAGCTTTTATGGCGAGGTCGAGGTAGTCCTGCTTGCCTGTATAGGCATAGAGGAGGAGAGGCAGTTTCAGCATCTCGCAGAAGGTCACGCTGTGCATGTAGAAGGGTTCGCTGCTGAGAATCGCGGTTCTGTCCAAAGCGAAGCGGTCCTGATATGCCCATGCGTCCTCTGCCAGTTGCAACAGGGCTTTGTTGCCCGTCTTGCCATACGTCCAGAGGATGCCTTCTAACGACATGATGTTGCGTCCACCGACAATGCCTCCTGCCAGTTGGTCGGCTGTGAAGTTGAGGAAATGCTTTTCCAATGCCTTGGGGATGCGCTCATCGCCGTCGTGCTCGTACTTCGCTTGAAGTACACGGAAGAACACCGACATTGGCCATGTGATGCCAACGAGGGTGCTGTTGCCCAAAACACCGTTAGCATTGGGATGCGCTAACGTGTATTCTATGCCCTCCATTGCCTTGTCAATCATCTTCGTAGCCCCTAATTCATAGCCTAATTTGAGAAGCCCTTCAGTGTAATAAGCCGTTTGTTCATAGCGCCACCAGTTGTCGCCATAGCTTTCGTCGCTTCGTGAAATCTCCCCTGCCCATAGGCACGTGTTGTAAGGATACGAAAATGCTTCAGGATGCCCCGTGAGTCCATCGTGTTGACGTTGCAGAAGGGTTTGTAACCATCCTTTTGGCTGAATGTTTGTGTTGTTGCCTGTTTTGAATTTGGCACTGTCCTGTGCAAGGGCTGTTGTTGTCATTCCCATGAACAGGAATGCCAAAACCACATATTTCATCTTCATAAGTTTTATTTGTCTTTGAGCCAGCAATAAATAGGGTAGTGGTCGCTTGTTTTGATTTTGGAATCCACCTTGGCGCCGTAGGAGGTGAAATTCGGTGAGCAGAGGATGTGGTCGATGCGGAAATACATGCTGCTTCTATAATAGCTCACGCCTGGTCCATTCGCTGAGCGCGTATAGGCATCGTTTAATTTCTGGGTTAAGCGATGATGAACATACGAAATGGACGAACTGTTGAAATCGCCACATAAGATGATTTTCTTGTGCCTACAACTGTCGATGAATTCGGCAATTCTGTCAGCTTGTGCAGAGCGGATGACATCGGCTCTCGACAACTTCGTACTCAGCGAATCGATATATTGCCTGTTCTCTGTAACTTCTGGATTCTTGATGATGCTTTCGTATTCATCCTTGTCCTCTTTCGCCAACTTATACGATTCCAAGTGGCAGTTGATGAGTAACAAGGTGTCGCCCTCGCCCAACAAGAGTTCGTAGGCTGCTGCCACATTCGTTTTGGTCTCAATTTCTATTTTTTCAGCTGAGAGAATAGGATATTTGGAGAGGACACCAAGTCGGGTGGCTTTCTTGATTTCAAGATTCTGATAAGGATAGATTTTCGTGAGTTTTTCTTGGATTTCGGCTTTGTCCAAATTCGATGCTTCTTGGCAACAGATGATATCAGCGTTGCTGTTCGCCATATATTCCACGGTAGGGTGTTGTGCAGATGGTATGCAGTACAACGGGTCGTTTTTGTCTATTTCGTCACTGTTTCCCCATTCCAGATGGCAGATATTGAACGACATCACTTTCAGACTTCCCTCTGGTGCTTCGCTCTTGAAGAAGTTCACGGGGCAATAAGTGCGCACACTTCCTGCACAAAGCAACATGCCCACGATGGAGATGAGCATGAACTTCGGCTTGAAAATCATCCAAAAAAAGATGAAAAACCCTGTGGCAATGAGGAACACGGGGAAAGCCATCCCTAAGATAGAAAAATTGGGATGCGAAGCAGGGTTGATGTAAGCGGAATAGGCACAGACATTCAATCCAACGATACAAATCACATTGATGATGGTAAAAACCGTTATCAATGCATATTTTGGATATTTCAAAATCTTGCTCATAATTCCTTTTATAAACAAAAACAAGTCAACAAATGAACACAAATAGGAAACAAATTAAAAATAAAATTTGAGAAAATTTGTGGAAATTTGTTGACTCGTCTTCGTTGTCTTTCACTTCTTACTTGCGTTGAACAAAGTGGATTTCTCCTCGTCCGTCAGACTTTGGTATCCTCCTTTTCGGATTTTGTCAAGGATTCTGTCGATTTCTGCGCTCTCCGACTTCTTGCGGGCATTATAGTCGTAGTCGGCTTGGTGACCCGAGCGATGAACGTGCATGTTGGATTTCCCATCCTTCTTGCCAGTCATCATGTCCTTTAACTTGTCGAAAATGCCACCTTCTCCCTTATCGTAGTTGTCGCCTGTTTTCTCATAACTGGTCGTACCGTTCCAGAAGTTCTTGCCATTGATGCGATACCCGCTTGCCTGTTTTCTCCAGTAAAGAATAAGGAGCAAACCAAACAGCATGCCACCCAAATGTGCGAAGTGAGCCACGCCATCCGACGAGCTCAATCCTTGCATGAGTTCAATCAGCGCATAGCAAATCACAAACCACTTCGCCTTGATGGGAACAGGAATAGGGATGATGAACAGTTTCTCGTTCGGATAAATCATACCGAAAGAAAGCAAGATACCATAGACGGCACCCGAAGCACCAATCGTCATGGCGCCAGGATAAATCAGTCCCAACACCTGTCCTAATTCCTGAATCAGTCCAGCACCCACGCCGCACACCAAATAATATAAAAGGAATTTCTGACCGCCCCACGTCTGTTCCATGATACGGCCAAACATCCAGAGTGCAAACATGTTGAAGAAAATGTGCGACAGATTACCATGCATGAACATATAGGTAATCAACTGGTAGATATGGAAATTGTTGGAGCCGAAATAATACAAACCGCAAATGTTGCTGAGCGAAATGCCCATGCCTTGCATCACCACATCCAAAATGTATGCTGCAATATTCAAGAGCAACAATGCCTTTACTACTGGAGGTATTCTCATTTTTTCTGGTTTTCTAATGATAAAATGCAACTGCGCATCATTCATGAACTTGGCAGTCAGTGTGCGCTTTCAAACTGCAAAAATACCTATTTTCACTCGATAAAATGCCAAAAACCAAGGAAATAGTAAAAAAAATAACAAAAAACTGTATTTTTTTAACGATTTTGTTTGTTTGTTGCAATGAAAAACCTAACTTTGTCACGATAATTTGCTTATAAAACCGTGCAAAGGAATCTAAAACCGAAAAATTCGATTTAGTATCAATATTAACTTTAACATCCAATTTTATGAACAAAGGTGAACTCGTAAAGGCTGTTGCTGAAAACGCAGGTCTTACATTGGCTCAGGCTAAGGCAGCAGTTGACGCTGCAATCAATTCTGTTTCTGCAGCTCTCAAGGCTGGTGACAAAGTAACTATTCCTGGTATCGTTACCATCGCAGTAGAAGAGCGTGCTGCTCGCACTGGTATCAACCCTCAGACCAAGGAAAAGATTCAGATCCCTGCTAAGAAGGTCGTTAAGTTCAAGGCTGGTTCTCAGCTCATCTAAGCATCTTCCTATAGCAAACAACACAAGCTTAAAAGAGGATTCTCCAAAAGAGAAGTCCTCTTTTTCACGCTTTGCTCCCGTAGTTCAATGGATAGAACAAATCTCTCCTAAAGATTAGATACGAGTTCGATTCTCGTCGGGAGTACAGGTAAGAAGTTCAACGTAATAAGACCGTTGAGCTTCTTTTTATTATTACTGTCCTCTATACCTTTTTTACCCCCCCCCCATAATTAAATCTTAAGTTGCTTGACAAAGCCTTCCTTTGGACTCGTTCAACGACTCTCCGACAAGACTGACATTTCTAAAATGTTTTTTTTAGTGGATACCAATAGCTTAAAATTCAATATTATGCCATCCCCATCTTATATTTTTTTCTTTTTGATCCTTATACGATATAACATCGAATTTTTCTCCTTTTGATAGCCTTATAGGAAAATGAAGATAATAATAAGACATTAATGGACCTCTTATATAAGCATCCATCTTTACATTATCAACACTTTTTAAAGCTACTTTTTTTCCATTACATAATAAATATGTTTGTGAAGAAAAAATGATTTGTTTTTTTAATGAACAAATCATTAAAATAGTTTCATTCTCTAAAGAATTAATGCTGATAATTTCTACAATACTTTTATCATTAAATGATGTGTATTTGGGATTTAAATACATATTGTCTGCTAAAAACACTTTATGTTTAATGTTTTCCACAAATAAATCATCCGAATAACTCCCGATTTCTCTAAATCCATCAGAATTTGCCCCTATAAAAGTTAATAAATGTCCAGCCATGTGTGGAAACACTTTTGTAAGATCATCACTTGAACCTTCTGAAGTGCCATTAACTTTCCATAACATAATAGGTTCTCCTTCTCTTTGTTTGTTGTCATATGCATACAAATTAATAAATCTAGTATAGCGCTTAACATTTTTGCTAACATTTCTATACCCACTTATACCATAATTATAATCAATCTTTGAAGTAGATTCTGATACGGAAGATCCATTAGCGATTTCATTTACTGAAACTTGATTTCCAAAACTATATGCATTAGCGTTGCTATATAAGTTTCCTGAGGATTGAGTTTCAGTAGTAATAGAACTAATTCCTGTTTGTCCCCATACAGGAATTGATCTTAAAGCAACATAAGAAGTATTAGTAATACCATAATCTAACAAAACACAAACGTCAGCATTTTTCTTATCAGTAGTTGGAATTGCATGTTTCCATTTAATAGTTTGAGTAATATAATCCGCATATTGTTTAAATTCCAAATCATTACTGGAAACAGCAAGATTTCCTGACTCAATATAAAAAGTTTTTCCTTCCATATCATATTCTCCAAAAGACTTGTATTTACCGCCATAATGAGAACGAGATGTGTCAATTTGAGCGTTTAAAGCACTAAATATCATTGAGATAATTAAGAGAAAAAAACACCTTTTCATTTTTATTCGATTATAAGAATTTGTAAATATATAACAGGATAAATCCAAATTTGCAACTTAATAATCATTTTATATTAAGTGCTATGTAGGTTTCTTTAGATTAATAATATCGAGTCTTTCTACAGCCATAAGATATTTATTGCTTTGCAAAAATACTAAAAATATTCAAGCACAAGCGTCTTTTTTACAAATAAAGCACGAATGATATAACATTTTTAACATGTCATTTGGTTTTCAACCTTGCAAGAACCGAATACGTTCCTTTTGCACGAACACCTTCAAGCTTTTGGAAAAGTTCATGATAACAAAAGCGAATGGAACAATCGAGACCTAACCGACGAGAATTGAACTATTCTTTTAACAACATTTCTCGTGTTTTTTCCCGATGATGGGCAATGAGTGAAGCTTTCCTTCGCTTTTTGAGAAACTCATGTGCGGAGGTAGTGAAGCGATTCTTTGATTCAACTAGTTGTGCATAGTCACGCATGAAATAATTGAGCTTCTCTTGTGGATTTTTGTTCTATGACCAGAGAATCCGTCTAGCCTTTCTTTGTACTATTTAATATTTAAATGAGGGCATGAACATTGCTGCCACCACTTTTGTGATTTCTTTTGCATTTGTTTCCATACGTAATGATTTCACTTACATTTTTACTTCACAAGTTCTTCTGGGACATCAAGCGATAGGAACTCATCTTTTTGATATTCTGGAGTAAATTTCAGCCATAGCAGCTCATAATGCCAGAAGAAATTATCCATTGACATTCTCTCGTCCGGTGGATTCTGTAACTGTTTTTTACAATAATCCAACAAGAGGTTAAGCATAAACGCCAAGTAAGATCTTAGATTATTCGCTACACCTTCAATATTTTGTCTAATGGCAGCTTCATGTACAAGTTCATTGCGCAGATGATATATTCGTGACAAATGCCATACCAGATTCTTCATGTGCTTATCAAGATACTCCTTCACTTTCGAACGATCGTGCAAATGAGACTTCATGTTTTTTATTCTATATTTTAGCAGAATGTCTATAGCTGCATTAAACGTTAAATCCATCTGTGCTACCGTCATATTTCCAAAAGATTCTGCAGCACTTATCAGTCCTTTCTCTCTTAGTCTCAAGTCCAAGTCAGCTACATTCCTTTTGAGATAATAAAGTGTCATCATCTTTGGGAATTTCTCCATTAGCCTTGAGAATGTGCTGTCCCCACTCTTTGGTGTGGCAAAAATGAATTCCAGTCCAATCCAGTAGTTCAAGAATCGTTGTTCCATCTCTGTTTGCTCATCGCCCACTCTCAGATGCCGTAATGCAGTATTCAACCGATCTTTTACCTCTGGCGATATGCCATCGGAATTGTCTATATCGTACATGATAGTCGCAAGATGGGCAGCATTACGTCTTCTCCTCTTATCGTTGATCTTTTCTTTGAAGAACATCCTTGTTCCATTTCTTATAAAAGACACAATGCCAACTTCCGATATTTCAACCTTGCCTATGTCATTTCTGTCGAGATCCTGAAACAGTTTTAGCCTCGCCTCTTGCAAAGCGGAATACGTATCTGCCGCATTCACTTTCACCATATAAAAACGTCTTCCTCTGGCTCTTCTTGTATACGCTTTCAGAGGTTCGTCTATTACGTTGAAAATCTCCTCAGGCAATTCTTCCACCATATCTGCCATAGCAGGGATGTTGTTACCTTGAAAATTTAAACGGATAATTACATCGTCACTATGCTTATAGGCATTCCCCAACTTTGCCTGGAGTTGACTATATGCCATATTGAAAGGAATCTCCTTTGTATTCAATTTCATAGACTTGAAATAGTAATAGAGGTAATAATTAGAATAGCCTCGTCTCAGCAGTTCCGTTGCCATCAACGACACCTTACGGTCAAGAGCTTCCATGACATCATGAAACTCGTGATCCTGGTATGTTTTCACTGTCAGCATATCTGACTGAATGGCGGCTATCAAGACAGTGAGATACGATTTCTCATTTTGGGTTATACACGAAGTCACCAGGTGCAACATATACCTTGCTTCGAGATAATCTTTCTCTTTCATATCTTTACTGTCATTGATGGCTATTACCTCCTTCTGATATTCCTCCAGTTTCTTTTCCAGTTTGTTTTTGGCATAAAAGGTACAGTCTATCCATTCATCCTTTTTAAGCAATTTCAGACATTCCTCAACACAGAGAGCCACAGTGTTGCCCCTTTTCACGTTGCCGATAATCCATCCTTTAAGAATCCCCTTCAGTTCATAAAGCATTGACATAGTATTACAAGTCCTAACGCTATAAGAATCTAGTGTATTACGATCATATATTTCAACCATCCGCTGTTTGAAGAAATCTATGAGATATTGGTTGTTAAATGTCATAAAAATGTTAAATATATAGTTAAATATTGTTATTTTACATATTTTGACAATTCTATGTGCTAACTTTGCACTAATAAAATTAGATAGTAAGGGAGTGCATCCTTCTGTTTGAGACTTTGTTCCTCAGTCGCGATCAACCTCCCTATAGTATATTGGACATCTTTATGAGATGTCCTTTCTTTTTATCAAGGAAGCCTCTACAACTTAATTTTAATGTCTCCAATCATATCTGTTCTCCATACATTTCCAATGCAAAGACTTTTCAGATAATGTAACATATCTTTTTGAGGATGACCATAGCTGTTATGATGACCAACAGAAATTGCAACATCAGTACATGGTATGCTGTAGTGCCTAAATGAAACACCGTAGTCACCGCCATGATGTGGAGCTATAAGTACATGATCGATGGTTCCTGTTCCTTGCATTAGTTCTTGGTCATAAACACTTTTAGCCTGTGTCAATCTGCAGTCGCCTGTATAATTGGCACTCTTCTGCATTCCTTTAACGAACATTGTCATGCCACAGTAATTGATATTCCTGCTTTGTTCGCCATGATAAATAGATATACATCCCATATCTTTCCACAGATGCATATCAATACCATTGGTTCTTGCGGCAGGTGGAATACAATAAACACTCTTTTTCCCAAGCGATTTCATAAACATTTCGTAGATACTAGCAGCTGTCACAGATTGCATTCTATCAACACATATTAGTTTACTAAAATACTTGGGTATATCGTTTGGTGCTATTAACTTTAAACAGTGAATATGATCTATATCCCAATGAGATATGACAAGTATAGGCTTCGACAACTCCAAATCAGCCTTCCTACTATTAAAGATGGAAGATACTTCGTTTATTGTAGCGTTCAACTTCGCCCCTGCATCGAACAATATAACTAATCTATTTCCAAATCTTAGCTCGTTCCAATTAGCCTGATCAACATCCTTAACATATAGCCACATGTTATTGGTAGCAGAGATAAGTATCGGTAATTCCTGAGGGACGTTCCTATGCCTCAATTCCTCAGGTTCTAGCGGTTCGTGTTTTTGTAACAACTCTGTATCATTGCCATCAGGCATATTCATTTCTGATAGGTCATAAGTAACGCCTATTAATATGGAATTCTCTACAATATGGAAGGGAAAGTTCTTAAGCAAATGAAGGTTGAGTTTATAGTAACAACCTCTCATAAGTCGCTTGGATGATTTCAAGGATTGCAGTTCGATGTATGTTCCCATGCTTTCGGGCAGTTCCACTATTTGCCTAAACATGGCCAAATCTTTATATTGGCGAAAGTCGATGTATGCATTTACAATACCGTCACCCACCTTGGTATATGAATCAAGGAATATTATGCACTCTTGTTCACGAATCTTTTTGTCTATCAACTGCCAATCCATTTGTCAGACTATATCATTAATGTCCCGTTAATATAGGGGTGAATTAAATATTTTCAAATAATCTCGGAATAAGGATATCAAATTACTCTTTGATAGCATAGGAATAAGTCTTTTAGAACAGTTATCTGAGAAAAGATGTTTCGTCCGTAAGTGATATTCAAATGATTTGTGAGACCTTATAGGTTGAGCATTTCAACAACCTGTCATGTCGGACAATAGCAAGAGGAGGTAAGATATAATGGCTACACTGATCTGTATTTTGGCATCTTTCTCTCTTAATGCCCTAGAACTTCTTAATTTTGAGTTGTTGCTTGAATCACTTGAAGAACAGTTCTATCTGGCATCAGTTTTATTCTTCCTGTTTTCAAACATTTTAAAAAGGCTCAAGGGTCGGCACATCCATTATCAAGAATTAGCTATTTGGAAACTAGCTATCGGATGTACGTAGCCATGAGCATAATCGTATTGCAAATATAGTCGTTTTATCATTTGGAACCAAATTTTCCTTGATTAATTTATTTTTCTATTGTTATTTCTTGCATTTTATAGTTCTATTTCGAGAAAAAGAGTAAATTATTCTTTTATCGACATTTCTCATGGATTTGCCCGATAATGGGCAATGAGTGAAGCTTTTCTTTGCTTTCTGAGAAGCTAATTTGGGGATTGACTGAAGCGTTCCTTTGGATTCAACTAGTTGCCGAGCGCTCGTTATCGTTTCAGCGAGCGCTCGGCGTTTCGATAACGAGCGCTCGCCGTGTTAACGTTGAGGGCTCGGCATTTCAGTTCATCCACAGGAAAAGTTCGTTGAGTTCGCAGGAAAGGTTCGTTGAGTTCGCAGGAAAGGTTCAGTGATTTCGCAGGCGAGGTTCAGTGGGTTCGCACGAGAAATTCAGAATGTTCGCAGGAAAGACTTAGAATGTGTGCGAGAGAGATGGAGTTTGTCACAAATGGTGCTTTTTTTCGGGCATCATTTGTCGTTATAAGTGTTAAATAAATCAAAATGAGGATGATATGAACTCGTTTTGAAGAAAAATGTGTAACTTTACCCCCTTGATAGTGTAACTTTGCCTGTTTGATAGAGCATTGTTAGTGCATTGATAGTGTAACATTGCCAGCGCGATGGTGCAATCTTAGCGTCTTGAAGTGTTACGAAGAGACTCTTGAAATCGACGAATAGATGAAGATTAATGAAGATACCAAGTTAAGTATTGTGGTGATTGTTGTCGCCGCACTGCTGTTGCAGCTGAATTCAGCCTTGGAGTATATCTCTACTCGACGCGATTTCACGGAGCAGCTCACGGAGAAGGCGCAGCGCGATGTGAACGAAAGTCCACGCATTGCTCGTGTGAAGCATCATGTGGAGGAGTCGCTCAATGATATTCTGCCTGCTATTCGTAATCAGGCGAAAGAGGTGGATGTTGATACGCTGAAACAGTTGTTCAGCAAACTCCTCTATGAGCATAAGCACATTGTGGGTATCGTGATTGGTTATATGCCAGGCTATGTGGAAGCGAGTGCAATAGGGAAGGACAAGCGCTTTGGCTTCTATATCTATCAGAACGATGAGAAGGACCATGAGGTGAAATATGTTCGCATTGACGAGCATGACTACACCCAGCGCCCGTGGTATAAGGGTGGAGTTCAGCAGAGTGGCTATTGGAAGAGTGGCTATTGGAGTGAACCCTACATAGGTAACTATAGTTCCTTGCTGATGTGCAGTTATTCGAAGCAGGTGCACGATGATGATGGCAAGCTGATTGCGATAGTGGCTGCCGATGTGCCACTTCGTGACTTGTCGCAGATGGCTTCTCAGTTTTATGAAAACCAGCGCAAGTCGGCTCGTCGCAATGGCATTTTCCATTTGTGCGGATTGTTGCTCTTGGGATTCATCGTTTATCGAATGGTGGTCAATTGGCGCCATTTAAAGGCATCCAACGCTGACAAGGAGCGTATTGCGAACGAACTGAAGATTGCCACACGCATTCAGAATTCCATGTTGCCTCATACGTTCCCCGACAAGGAGGAGGACCCAGTAGAGATATTTGCCTCGCTGACTCCAGCCCGTGAGGTGGGTGGCGATTTCTATGACTTCCTGATGGACAACGACCGCCTTATCTTCTGCATTGGTGATGTGAGCGGCAAGGGAGTGCCTGCGGCGCTGTTGATGACGGTGATGAAGACCTTGTTTACGAATGAAGCGAGAATCACTTTGCAGAGTTTCAAGAGTGCGGATGAGGTCTGCGATACGGCAGCTATCGTGACACGTATCAATCAGACCCTTTCGGAGAGTCAGTCGAGTGGCTTCTTCACGACGATGTTTGTGGGAGTACTCAATTTCAAAACGGGTCGTCTCGACTATTGCAATGCGGGCCATGAGGCTCCGATCTTGGGCAGTGAACTACTGCCAGTGGAGTCGAATCTGCCTGTGGGTGCTTTGTCCGACTGGGTGTATGAAGGTCAGACAGTCATGCTTCATGAGGGCGACACGCTTTTCCTCTTTACGGACGGTTTGAGCGAAGCCAGAAACGTGAAGGGCGACCTGTTCTCTCGAGAACGTATCATCAATTTGGCAAAAGGGGCTGGCAATTATTCAGCTCGTAAAATAGTAAATCTTATGATGAATACTGTGAATCGCTATGCTGAAGGTGCGGAGCAGAGTGACGACCTCACGATGATGGCTGTGCAGTGGAAAAAAGGAGACCCGGCACTCTTGTTCAGTCGTTTGGACATCCCTTGCAAGGAAGGAACGCTGACACTCCACACCACTGACACAAATTTTCCTGAGATGAAGGATTTCGTGCTGAAGGTATCGGAGGATGCTGGATTGGAAGCTCGCGAGGCGAAACGACTGCGCCTTGCCACCGAGGAGGCGGTGATAAATATCGTGAATTATTCCCATGCCAAAACCATCACCCTCGGTGCTGACATAGATGATGGTATGCTCTCGCTTGCCATCATCGACGATGGCGACCCATTCGACCCGACTACGGCAGACGTAACCGACACGTCAATTCCAGCCGATGAGCGTCGTGCAGGTGGTTTGGGATTGATTCTCATTCGTCAGATGACCGATGTTCAGGAATATCGACGTGTGGATGAACAGAACATTCTGATTATTAGAAAGAAAACTACCAAATAAACTTCGAAAATAATTTCCGTTATTCGAAAAATCAACAACTTAAAAGCTCACAATATGAACATTACAATCACAGAAGAAGAAAAAGGTCGCGTAGTTGTAGCGCTTAGCGGCGACCTCGACAATTCATCAAGTAGTGAAGCGGAACGTGCTATTGCACCGCTTTTGGAACGCGATGACTGCGACATTGTCATTGATGGTGAAGAACTCGACTACATTTCCTCCAGCGGATTGCGAATCATGCTCACCATCTATAAGAGCACACGCAAGAGTGGACATCGTGCCATTGTCAAGAACCTGAACGAGGATGTGGAAGATGTGTTCCGCATCGGCGGTTTCCTTCAGCTTTTTGAAAAGGAGTAGATGAAGTGATGATTCTAATTTCTTTCCGAAGACAATTTTCCGTGGATAACTCATAAAATCAAAATATAATGGCAGACGATACGAAGAAACTCAAAGCGGAATGCGAACGACTGTCCGCAGAGAATGCTACACTGAAAGAGGAGGTGGAGCGACTGAAGGACGAGCTTGTCCGACTTGTCAGCCGTAATCTCGACCTCTCCGAGCGTTTGGAGGAAGATGTGGAAATGCGTCGCCGCGTGGAGGTGGCTCGCGAATTGCTCGATGGCAATATCCAGCGACAGCGCAATGCTGACTTGCAGGATGATGGACAACTCATGGCAATGATAGAGCTGAAGGTGGAAAAGGACCTTCCTCACCTCAGTCCCGATTTCGACTCGAATGCCTTGGCAGAATTGCTGGGCGTGAGTCATGAGCGATTGGTGCGTCTCTTCCGCCACCAAACCATCCACCGCACTCCAGATGCCTATATCGACAACCTGCGCGTGTTGCAGGCATTGCGCTTGTTGCGCGAAAAACCGCTTTACAACATTGCAACGATTGCCACAGAGGCTGGTTTCAGCAATGTCCGTACCTTGCAGCGCCGTGTGCAGGATGTCATTGGCATGTCTCCTGTCGATTATCGCGTGATGCTGACAAGGGATATAAAGTAACTTCAGCTTGGCGTAGCCGAATAGGACGAAAACGATAACGAAAACGAAGGCTTTTACCATCCAGATGGAAGTTTTCGTTTTCGTCTTCGTTATTAAACCACAGATATACCGGATGAACTCAGATTTTAGGTCTGATAAATCTGGTAAATCTGTGGTTTTTTTTTGAAAGAAATGAGAATTAAGTATAATTATATCAGAAAGATATATTTTTCTGTTTATTGTAACTTAGAGGTCCTGTTTTTGAAGGATAACGTACTGATTTTGTTTCATTTGATACATTTCTTTCCATTTTATTTTAATATTTCTTTCTTTTTCCATAATTTTGCATGGAAATATCAAAAATTGAAAAACTATAAATAAATATTGAAATAGATAGAAAAAACAGAGATGTAGTCGATGATTCTACAAAGGTTGAAACCTAAGAAAGAATCTAACTATCAACGACAAGAGATATACAACTATTTCATGCTTTCAGCATATTTATAACTTAAACATACATAGCATTATGAAAAAAATTTTTACACTCTTAGCTTTTTTAGTCGTTACCGTCAATGCGGCAGCACAAACCCAAACGTATTTGAATGTGGGTGATCCAGAGGATTATGGTTTTAATGCAAACGCAACGCCAAATTTTGAAAAAGGTGTTATTGAACAGGGTAGATTAAACGTTTGTGGACAATTTTTGTATAAATATTATTATAATGAAGGAATAGGCTGGATTGATAGGGGTCGATTACAATATCCTTTACAATCTACTACAACGACTTCTGATTTATGGAATACGACTGGTGTTTTTAAAGGATCAAAACACTTTTATTCTAGTAATCCCGAGACAGCAAGTAATTCTTCTGGAAATGTGTATCGACCAATTACATTTTATATAACCAATTGTAGTCAAATAGATATTTACTTATATCGCAACAATTATGCTGCTACTAATTATACTTTCCAGATTACAGCTACACCTCAAGATGGGTCAAACGATGTGTTAAGTACAACAATGGATTTGTCTGCAAAAAATACACCATTTTTCCCTTCACTTTCTGGGTTGGATCATAAAAAAGAGTATAAAATAGAAATACTAATTCCTGGTCATACCCTATTTTTCGAAATTAGTTTCCTTATAAACAACTTCGAACCATCAGTTGCTAAAATTAATAGTAATAATTGGGGGACTATGTATTTGGATTATCCTGTCCGCATTCCTAAAAATGAGCATTCAACACTCCATGCTTATACCATTGAGGGAATTGGAGATGATAACAAGGTTACTCTCGGTGAAGTAAGTGCTTATATTCCTGCTAACACTGGTGTATTGCTTTGGGAAGAGGAACCTAACGATAAACCAATTATTTTCACTGAAACAGGTAAAAATATAGCTGAGATTGGCGAGAATTGGCTCAAAGGAACTACTGCTGATAACTTTACAGTTGGAGATGCGTTAGATGGTAAGCCTTCAACCGCTAAAGTGTTGACTTTGGGACGAAGTGGTGGTAAGCTTGGATTTTTTATTTATAATGGATCATTAGGTAAAAACAAAGCATATTTACTTTATGATTATGGTGCTGATTCTCCGATTAATGTGAAGGGATTTTATATCAGTGGTTTCGACGATATGACAGACATTCAGACGGTAGAAAGCGAAAGCACCGAAACAGGAAATTGGTATAGTCTGCAAGGTGTGCGACTCAATGCACGTCCTATGCAGCGAGGCATCTATCTGAACAATGGCAAGAAAGTTTTCGTGAAATAATCAATTCATTTTATACATTAACACAACATAATATCAGCGAATCAATGAAAAAGAAATATATTGTTCCAGACACATCGGCAGTCAAATTATATACCATAAATGGCTTGTTAGCGCCAGGATTGGAAGTAGGAAATTCAACTCAATCCACTGGTGAACAACTCACCAAGTCACGTCATGAAGAAAATTCTGAGGAAAAGGATTGGGGTGAAGTTGATAAAAGCATTTGGTAATCAGTCCTTCTCTTGTTTCTGTTTTTTTAAGCTATATTGAAATAAAAATTTTGAGTCTCTGAAAGCTACTCAGCATTTCAGATGATGAATAATATATGCCCCGCGTCATTACCATGGCGCGGGGCATTTTCGTCCCGAATGGGCGAATTTAATAGTTGGGATTGTAGCAAAGTAACATTACTCAATCATTTCTCCTGTGCAGAAAGTATGGAATTGGTTTTTTAGCGCTTTTTGCAAAACGTCCTTGGCATGAGAACCCGTGCAGTGACTCGTGTGGAGCGATAGGTTGGGATATTGCTTCAGAATCTCTGAAGCCAGTGTTTGTAGGCTGTTTTCCGACTCGGAATCATCCAGAAGGTGCAAACCACCTATGTAAGTGGCAATGTCGCTGATGCCTGTCACTTTCTGACAAGAGCGAATGATGTTGAGAATTCCGTTGTGGGAACAAGAAGCAAGAATGTGGAGATGCTGATTTTCTACGATGGCTACGGATATTTCGTCTTCAGCTCCGTAAGGGATGTATGAGTCTTGGGCATCTATGAGTGACAAATATTGATTTCCTTTAGGCACAGGGAAATCATGACAACGATTGAAGACAAGCCATAGTTGTGGACTGAGTTGCAAGTGGTTGTCCAACAGACGAAATCGCTGCAAATTCCGATGTATCAGCGTTTGGTTGGGATTCAAGCTATGCCGATTCCCATGATGATTCGAGGAATAGTTCCATGTCAGAATGTGGCGAGAAGCATAGATGCTTGCTTTTTTGTTTTGTTGAAGAAATGCCTCCAGTCCCCCCGTGTGGTCCACATGCCCATGCGAGAGGATGAGCCAGTCAATCTTGCCTACATCAACACCCAATAGCTGCGCGTTGCTCAAAGCCTTGCCCGAAAGCCCTGTATCCAGCAAGATGCGCTTCCCATCTGCTTCGAAATAGATGGAAAGTCCGTGCTCATGCTGCAAACGTGCGTCTGCGGCGGCTTGGTTGTCGATGAGGATGGTGGCTTTCATTCTTGGCTTTTCAAGCTTCTTTTGCTGGCTTGCAGCACGAATATGGATTCGGGTCCCATGTTGAAGATGAGGTCAACAATACTGAGGTTGGGGAGAAAACCATGCTTGGCGGAAAACACTTGATAATAAGGAGTAGGAGAGAAAGATGTGTCGAGCGACAGATCCTTCTTGGGAGAAATAATATCGCGAAAATCCTCGAATTCATCGGAAGAAATATCGGTTTTTCCCTGATAACTTGTTGTGCGCTGCAACAAAGGTTGTAGGTCGATGAGTTCGCAGCATTTCTCAATCAGTGCCTCGTTGAAATCCATCAGAAAATCATATCTCTTTTCGTAGAATGGATGGAAGTCATCTTGATAGTATTCGAAGAAAGGACTGTTGAAATAGCTGGAACTGAGTGCCTGCCAATGTTGATGCCGCCAGTTTCCATGCTCGCTGATGCGCAGGTCGCGAATGAGTCGGCTCCCATTATCCGGTTTCTCCACAGGAATGGTCAGGGCAAGCGGTCCGGCAGGTGAATCAATGACACAACGATTGCGATAGGTCTGCTTGATATAGCTTTCCAGTGCTTCCACATACACACAAGCTCCGTTGGAACCTTGTTCAGTTCCAAGGAGCTTGGTAAACCATTGAATTGGTGGTAAATATGCTGTGGATAGCAACATGAAATTTAATGAAGAATGAAGAATTAAGAATGAAGAATGTGCTATGCAGAATGAAGAATGGAGAATGGCTTCGGCAAAACTGAAGCCCACTAAATAAATTCTTCATTCTTCATTCTTAATTCTTTATTTTATATTGGCTACCCACTTAAACAGTCGGTTCCAGCGGTAGTGGGATGATTCTGGGTTGGCATCGTCGGAGACGGAGAGCCAAACGAAGAGAGGCTTGCCCACTACGTGGTCTTCTGGCACGAATCCCCAATAGCGGGAGTCGGCAGAGTTGTGACGGTTGTCGCCCATCATCCAGTAGTAGTCCATCTTGAAGGTGTATTCGTTTGCCTCCTTGCCATTGATGATGATTTTGCCGTTGCGCACGTCGAGTGTGTTGCCTTCGTAGGCACGGATAGGACGCTCGTAAATGGCAATATTCTTCATGTTGAGTTTCACCACGTCGCCTTTCTTAGGAATATACACAGGCCCGTAGTTGTCGCGTGTCCATCCGTAATCGTAGTCGAGAGGGTAGAGACGTCCATGGAACCCATCTTTCACTTCCACGATGCTGTCGATGAGTTCGGTGTGGCTGAGCAATGCTTTCTTGGCAGCCTGAGTGAGTGGCATGCCGTCGGTGTAGTTATGGATGCCAGCATGGTCCTCGTCGCTGATATTGAGTTCAGCACGGAGTTTGTCGGGCAGGAACTGTCCGTTCTTGGTGTAAACCTTATAGTTGAACTGTGCCAATTCAGGCTGAGGCATTGCCTTTCCGTCGAGGTAAATGACCTTATCTTTGATTTGGAGTGTCTGACCAGGAAGTCCGACGCAACGCTTCACGTAGTTCTCGCGGCGGTCGGCAGGACGCACTTTCACGTCGCCATATTTGTTCTTTTGTTGCTTCACCACTTCCTTTCCGATGCCATACACGGCATAGAACTGCTCCATCTGTTCCTCTGTGGAGTGTCCCTTCAAGTCGGGCAGATATTGACCGTTATCGGTAATCACCTGTTGCCCGATTTTGTAGCAAAGGTCGTAGTAGTCGTATGGATAATCCACTGCCACGGTGTCGCCAGCAGGGTAGTTGAACACCACGATGTCGCCCAATTGCACGTTGCCTAATCCCTTAACGCGGCGGTAGTCCCAATGAGGCCAGTTGATGTAAGACTGGCAGTTGAAGAGTGGGAGAGTGTGCTGCGTGAGTGGCATGGTGAGCGGAGTCTGCGGAATGCGCGGACCATAACTGAGTTTCGACACCAGCAGATAGTCACCCGTGAGGAGTGACTTCTCCAATGACGATGATGGAATCTTATAGTTCTGGAAGAAGAAGTTGTTGACGAAATACACGGCAACGAGTGCGAAGACGAGTGCATCCACCCAACTCATGATGGTGCGACCTGCTGTGTCGAGGCTCTTCCACCATCCCCAGTTGATTTTCTTCGTGATATAAGCATCGTAAATGAACGGAACGACGAGCAGTCCCCACCAGCTTTTCACCCAGTAGCAAAAAGCCAGATAACAGGCGAGTACGATGATGAACCAAATCCATTTCTTGGCTTTGGATTGTGTCTTTTGTTCTTTCTTTTCTTCTTCTTCCCTCACCTTCTTGGTGCGGATTTTGGAATAATCGGGTTTACTTGTAAATATGCCCATGATAAAAGGTTGATACTAAAATTTAAACAAATCCTCCGTGGTCAGCAGACCAGTGTGGTTCTTGGTATATTCAGCTGCGAGTACAGCACCGAGCGCAAAGCCCTTACGGGAATGAGCGTCGTGGGTGATGCTGATGCAGTCGGCTTCCGAGTCGTAGGTGACGGTGTGGATGCCTGGCACCTCGTCGCGGCGGATGGAGTTGATTGGAATCAGATTGTCGGCACATTCCTCTGAGCCAGTAAGTGTACCATCGGCAGCAAGCAGCGTGCCGTGTGTCCAGTCGCTCTTGCGGTCGAGGTTGTCAATGATTCCTTCGGCAAGTGTGATGGCGGTTCCACTTGGTGCATCGAGCTTGTGGATGTGGTGCGTCTCACTCATCTTCACGTCGTAGCTCTCAAACTGATTCATGATTTTTGCCAAATACTTGTTGACTGCCGAGAAGATGGCAACGCCCACGCTGAAATTCGACGCCCAGAAAAGGGTTTTGCCTTCGAGTGTGCAAGCGCGTCGCACGTCCTCGCCATGTTCCTTCAGCCATCCCGTACTGCCCGACACAACCTTCACACCTGCTTTCCATGCCTTCAGGTAGTTCCCGTAAGCCACTTGCGGTGCGGTGAATTCAATTGCCACATCAGCACTCTTGAATGCTTCCGATTCAAATTCCTCTTGGTTGTCGATGTCGATAATGGAAACGATTTCGTGTCCTCTCTCGCGGGCAATCTGTTCTATCATTTTGCCCATTTTGCCGTAGCCAATCAATGCTAATTTCATGTTTTCAGTCATTTTTCGAGTGCAAATTTACGCAATTTCATTGATAATCTTTATCTTTGAAGACTATTTAATGTATGTTTATGAGTTTTAACATGTATGGAACAGTTGCTTCATTACGTTTGGCGACATAAAATTCTGCCTTTGCACGAATTGCGCACGACTGATGGCAGAGTGGTGGAGGTGGTGAATCCTGGTATCTACAACCACGATGCCGGTCCCGACTTCTTCAATGCCAAGGTGAAAATCGACGGACAGCTGTGGGTTGGAAACGTGGAAATCCACATCCATTCCAGCGATTGGCGCCGGCATCATCACGACAATGATGAGGCTTATCAAAATGTCATCCTCCATGTGGTGAACGAGGCTGATTGCGAAGTGTGCTATCCCAACGACCCCGATAAGAAGATTCCGCAGTTGGTGCTCGAAGTGCCTGATTACGTGCTGCAAAACTACGATGAATTGGCGCGTTCCGACGTGCAACCGCGATGCAAGAATGTAGTCGCCACGTTGCCTCGGCTCATGGTGAACAGTTGGTTGTCTGCCCTTCAGATTGAGAGGCTCGAAGAGAGAACTCTTCAAATCATGGCTCGTCGTGAACAATGCGATAAGAATTGGGAAGACACTTTCTTTGTCACGATGGCACGCAATTTCGGCTTTGGCATCAATGGCGATGCTTTCGAGACTTGGGCTCGCACCGTTCCCCTTTCAGCCGTTGGCAAGCATCGTGACAGTCTTTTTCAGATTGAGGCCATCTTCTTTGGTCAGGCAGGCTTGCTCGAAGAGTTCCTTTTCGGTGCCGATGAATACTATGATAAATTGCAAAAGGAATACCTGTATCTCAAGCATAAGTTCTCGTTGAAATCGATGAATCCGAAGCTTTGGCGCTTCCTCCGACTCCGTCCGCAAAACTTCCCGCACATCCGCATCGCACAATTGGCAATGCTCTATTACGAGCAAAAGCTGAATTTCTCCAGCCTGATTGCTGCCGAGACCGAAAAGGACCTGCACGAACTCTTCTCCACGCAGGTCAGCGAATACTGGCAAACGCACTACAGTTTCAACACAGAATCGTCGAAGTCATCGGAAAAAAACCTCTCTTCCGCCTCCAAGAACCTGCTCATCATCAACACCGTTGCTCCGCTCCTTTTTGCCTATGGTCGCTATAAGGGTTCGGAGGAACTCTGCGAACGTTCCCTCAATTTCCTTCAACAACAAAAGCCCGAATCCAACAGCATTGTCCGCACTTGGTCGGAAGCTGGAGTGCATTGTGAATCCGCCGCCGATTCCCAAGCCCTCATCCAGCTCCACCGCAAATATTGCGAACCCCACAACTGCCTCCGTTGCCGTTTTGGCTACGAATTCATCCGCCGTACCCCCGATTTCCTCAAGGAAAAGGAGAAGTCGAAAAATGAAGAATGAAGAATGAGGAATGAAGAATATTTTTAGTGATGATTAAAACCACAGATTTCTCGGATGGACACAGATTCTTTCTTTGAGAAATCTGATGATTACGTCAAATCTATAGAGGATGATGATGTCACTTTGCGAAAGAGAAATGGGATAAGGGTGAGATAGAAGTGTGCTTTTAGTGCATCGATTTTGGGGATAGTCAGAATCGTATTTGGAGATTGACTGAAGCGCTCCTTTGGATTCAACTAGTTGCCGAGGGCTCGCTATAATTTCGTTGAGGGCTCGACATTTTAGTAAAATCAAAGGAGCGCTTCAGTGCAATCGAAGAAAAGAGAGGCTTTCGCCGTGCCGAAGGTTCAGAAAAGTTGAAGGAGAATGCCAGTACATTCGAGGCTTCTCTTGTCGTTTTGTTTATTGATAATCATCGAAATCAGAAAAATCATTAAATCCAGCACGCCAGTGCGATGTTTGTTGTAAACAATGATTACCCTGATTCATCTGATTATTTTAAAAGTCAATCATTGAAATCAGGATAATCAGATAAATTCAGCACTTTGGTGCGATGTTTTTCTATCAACAAAAAACCCAGGGGATTGCCCTGGGCTGAGAGTTATAAGATTTTGAGAAGAAGATTTATGGGATATTTGCGAGATTAGTCGTCGATTTCAATCAACTTGTAGTTCTTGTTGAACTTGAGGTCTAAACCGTTGGAGAGTTCAATTTCGGTGTCTCGTCTGTCCTTGTCGATCTTCTTGATGAAAGTGTTTGGATACTTGGCTTTCACGAACTTGTCAATAGCGGCAGGAATGAACGTTGCTGGCACCGGACCACTCTTCATGCTCACATTATCCCAATTTCCCTTGGAATCGAATTCGATCTTGTCTCCATTCGAGAAGTGCACTTCGTAGGTCTTGGAAAGTATGCCTTCCTGAGTGGTGAAAGCAATCTGATGCGAAGGGAATTCTTTCTTTACGGTTGTTTGTGCCGCCTGAGGCAACTGGGAGAAATCTATTGGTTTGTCATCGTCAGCCATTGCTGTTACTGAAACCATAAACAATGCTGCAAGAGCCATTGTGAAATTGCGAATAATCTTTTTCATCTTCTTAAAGTTTTTAAAGTTAATAATAATTGTTACTGTAAAAATTGTTTTGATTTGTCATTTTTTTGTTTGACGTTGCAAAGATATAGCGAACAAAGACCGTTTGCAAATTTTTTTATTCTTTTTATCTCCCTTTATTGCGACAACCGCCTTCATTTGCGACAATTCTTGGAATTGCCCTCAAAATTTGTCGCAAATCCCTCATTTTCATCATGAAAAATAAAATTAGCCAGCAAAGAGTGGGTCACTTTTGCTGGCTAAAACATGTATAAGATAAATAATGACTAAATGGATTATTCCTCTTTTACGATGACCTTATCACTTGAGATGCTTCCATCCATCAGCGTCTTGCGGACGATGACAATGTTATTTGGAGCAGGCTGCGTGATTCGACGTCCATCGAGCGAGAAATATTCGATTGACTTCACGAGCGACTGACTGACAGGGTCGAGGATGGCAAGCGGTGTTGTTCCATCGTTGCTGAGATACACCTCACTGATATATACAGCGGAGGAGCCTGTTGTCCAGAAACCAACAATGTAGATGTGGGATGGGTCAGCGAGTGAGCCGTCCGACTTCTTCATGTTGTGCAAATCCACCACTGCTTGTTTCGAGGTGCCCATGTCCACCATGTAAGGAGTGGACCAATAGCTGGTGTTGTCGAATATGCGGAATGAAGGGTTGCAAGAAGCCGAGCGACGGAGTTTTACCACGATGTAGTTGTAGGCAGAGAGGTCGAGTCCCGAACCATACTCCCAACCACCGAAGCCATACTGACTGGTTTGGAGTGCTCCCGTCTTTTCGGTGAACTTACCCGAACCATAGATGGATGGATTGAAAGCGTCGGCAGTGAGTGGGAAGGTGGAAACGGTGACGGTGAAGGTCACGCTCTGGGTGGTGCCATTGATGTCTGTGTATGTGGCAGTCACCTCGGTGCTTCCTTCCATCTGGCTTACGACACGTCCGCCAACAATGGTGGCAATCGATGGATTGGCAATGTTGTAAGTGCAAGACGAGGACACGTTCTGCGTGAGTCCCGACTGATAGGTGGCTGTGATGTTCAGTGCCGAACTACTGCCTGTGAGCACTGTGATGCCGTCGGATGGCATGGAGAGGGAAGTGAGTGTGAGGTCTTCCTTCGTGTAAGTCTTCAGCACTCCCTCGCCGAAGAAGCGGTCTTCGCTATAGACAGGTTCTGTGCTGAACCAATCGACGTCCACATAGCCCACGCCTAAGCTCTTTGTGGCATAGTTGAAGATGCCGAAACGGTTGCCCACAAATATCTTCAGGGTGTAGCGCATGGTCATGTCGCTGCCGAGTGCGCGCCATGTCTGATTGTCGTAGGAGTAGTAGAAGCTTGCCTTGTTTGTTCCGAAGTTGGCAATGATGCGGAGGAACACTTTGTCCTGCGTGAGTTCTTCGCCTACCTTCTCCGTGGCAGCGGTGCTGTCGTATGCACTGCGATACTGAACGAAATACTTCTTGCCATCCACCTGCTTCACGCCGATGTAGCCGTAAGGGTCTTGGAACACGCAAAGACCTGCCACATCACCATCCTGCATGCCGTAGGTGTCGAGCGAGATGGTTCCGTAGCTATCAGGATACTTGCTTGAAATGGTGTTGGCAATGTTATAGCCAAAGATACGCTGCGTGAGCATATTACGAGCCTGAGAGAGTTCGTTGGTCAGACTTGCCGTGTGGAGGCGGAGATGTCCTGGGTTGTCGAAGAGCGACCAAGCCGAATTGTCGGGGTTGTGGTTCCACTCCCACTGCAATCCGAGTCGAGGTTCCGTGAAGGTGTCGTTCGTAGGCAGATAGGTTTTTGGATAGGTCTTGCCCACATTTGGCTTGGCGTATGGCTTGCCTGCGGCAGTCACATCCGTTCCATTGTTGCCCAGCACTGGCCAACCGTCCACCCATTTCACTGGCTCAAGATAAGGGATACGTCCCACGGTGCCAGCGTCCTTGAAGAGAATCGTCCACCACTCGCCCATCTGTGTCTGAACCAATCCACCTTGGTGAATCTTCTGGTTTTTGAACACGCGGTCGCTGCTTTCCTCGTAAGGTCCGAACGGACTCTTGGAGCGGAAAATGGTTTGTGAACCCTCGGTGCCACCGTAGGTAGCATAAATGTAATAGTAGTCACCGATGTGGTAGAAGTGGGAGCCCTCGCAACCATTGCCCACGCTGATGACGCGCTTGCTTTCGATTTCCCTGAAAGTGGATGCATTGAGCTTGCTCACGGTGATGTCGCCAATGCCTGCTGCCACGTAGAGATAGCCGTCACCATTTTGCTCACCGTTTTCGCCCAGTCCGTGCAAATGGTCGCGGTTGTCGTCGAAGAGGAAGCCTGAATCGTAGTAGAAACCATCGAGCTTCGTCATGGTCCATTCGCCTTCAGGGTCGGTGGCAGAGAGTATCCAGTCGCCACCATCGTCGTAACCATCGGCAGAAAAGGCGATGAAGTTGAGGTAGAACTTGCCGTTGTGATACTGCAGGGATGGTGCCCACTGACCCTTCGAATAGCGGTTTTGTCCGTTCATCAGGTTATGAGGGTCGTCGTCGGCAATCTGCTGAAGCGGATTCGCACAGTATTCCCAGTTCACGAGGTCCTTCGACTTGAGAATCGTGGCACCAGGGAAATAGAACATCGTCGTGGAGCAGAGATAATAGGTGTCGCCCACGAGGATAATGTCGGGGTCAGGAAAATCGGCATTGATGAGCGGATTGAGGAAGTAGCCATAGCCTGTGTCGGCTGTGTATTGCTTCTTGTAGTCTGGGTGAGGTGCATTCACGTTTGCCCATTGCTTGTACCAATCGAAACAAGCCACGCCGCATGCCTCGTAAGGATCGAGCCCGTGGTTTTCCATATCGGTCTTGTAGGCAGGAACCACCTTGTTGTTCTTGATATACTGGTCGATGTCGATGTAGCAAGCAGTGCCCGAAAGGGTCATGGAAATGTTTCCGTAGTGGTCGAGCAATGCTTTGTAAGCCTTGCCCCACTTGGAGGTGGAACCCGTGGACCACGTGCCATAGTTGCTCGTCACCCAGTCGCCATGCTCGTTGTAGTGTCCCGTACCTTCCTTCTCAGGACTCCAATCGACCTCCGTAATCACGATAGGATGGGTTTCCACCACGGGCACCTGCTCCTTGAACTGACGGATGTAGTTGGCGGTGTTGTAGCTGTTATCGCTGGCGCCGTACCAGCCTGTGTAGTCGTGTACGGCATAGCCCATGTTCTCGTCCTCGATAGGGCAGGTTGCAAAGTCGCGGTAGTTCGATTGCCAGCCCGTGCCAGGTATCCAGATGATACCCGTGAAGCCATTCTCACGAATCTTGTTGACGATAGGTTGGAAGAAGTCGTGCAAAGCCGTCACGTTGTTCTGTCCGTTGGCATCCTTCAAGTTCACAGGCTCGTTACCCAATTCGAGGGAGATTTGTCCTGAATACTTCTTGATGGTGTCGTTCTGCGACACGATGTCCCACACGGTCATCAGATACTCGTTGTAGGCATCGCCCACCTTCACTTCTCCGGGGAACACGCCAGGTGGGCGAATCACCACGTAGAGTCCGTGCTTCACTGCATTTACGGCAATGCGCGTGTAGAGCGAACGCAGGTAAGTCTTGAGGCGAGTGGCACTGAACTGGCTGATGTTTGCCTCGCCTCCTTCGCTGCCTGTCCTTGGCTTGTTGGGGTCGTTTGTCCAACAAGGGTCGAGGTGCAAGCGGAACAGGTTGCAATACGCACCGCTGGTGGTGTCGGTGATGGCGGTGAAAAGTTTGTTGAAATAATTGATGCAAGGAGTCACCGTACTCGAGTTACAGCTATTTCCCCAACGATAACTGTTGAAATAAGGACTCGGAGTGTCCATCACACCATGCAATACGACGGTGTTGCCGTGTGGGTCCTTCAATTGATTGCCCTCTCGATGGAGCGGCGGCGTATTGCCATACTGCGCCCTTGCCAGCTGTATGGAGAATGCCAGCGGCAATAAGAGCAAAAAGGCAATGGTCTTGATTCGATTCATTTTTCTCATAAAGGAAATTTATTAGTTTGATGATTCTATACATTTTACCGATTGCAAATTTACAACATTATCCTTTCATTCCCTATCATTTTATTTCCCTTTTCTTTCATTTTTGTAACATAAGCGGGGAAAACAATCATGATTTCAATGTTCAAATGACAAATAATTCCGTGTGATTTGATATATTATTAAAAGTATTTAGTATTTTTGCATGCGAATCATCAAAAGTCTAAGGTCTGAGGTCTAAGGTCTGAGGTCTAAGGTCTGAGGTCTAAGGTCTGAGGTCTAAGGTCTAAGGTCTAAGGCTACCATCCGGACGGCAAGCCTTTGACTTTTGACTTTTGACCTTTGACTTTTAAACCAAAGCCAATAATAAGCTAATATCATCTGAAATGAAACACTTGATTTTCACCCTATTGCTGTTATCGCTATCCACTTTTGCCTATAGCCAAACTAATACCCAGGAGAAGTTTTTCGAAAAACTCTATTTGCGTACTTTCAAAACCGAGCAGCACGTCCTGAAATTCACTGCGGAAGGAGTGATGATGGATGGTGCGCTTCTCTACACTGGTACCAAAATCTTGCTGGTGCAAGGGCCTTCCACAACGCTTACTGCCGCAGAGACATCTACCAATGTGCTCGAGACCTTCACCGTGAATATCGATGCTGGAACCGTCACTCTAAAAAGAGCACACCTCACACTATACGACAAAACTGACTATCAAGGTCAAGGGACGGCCCCCCTCCAGCTCCCCCGTGGGGGAGAGAATAACCATCCGGATGGTAGCCAAAGCCAGAAGCAGAATCAGTTGAACACATCTTCCATAGGGGATAAGAATGCAACTTCGAACGATGGCGAACTCGTCATCACTCTCGACCGTCCTATCCATATGGTGGCAGACACATCGACGCCTACGTCACAAGTTGCCACGACAGAGACCAACACCGAACCTGTCAAGGACCGAAAGAAAGAAACTAACAACTACACCAAAGCCCTTGCCCAATGCCAAAGAAATCTGCGGGCAATGGACAAACTCATCTCCACCTACGATACCTGTGGCAATGTCCATCTCCTTGCTTCCTATGACTCGATTGCCAATCTCAACCAATCGCTCTTGGAGAATATTGACAAGACTGCTGTCAACTACAGCCAGCGCTTGCAAAAGTCGGAAAACGACTACGTGAACTATGCTGCTCGTATGCAAATCAAATACGACAGCATTGTCAACTACATACCCAGCATGATGGATGCAGAGGGATTCACTTTTATGTTGGACGCCACCGATAAGGAAGCCACTGTTTACCGTCCTCTTGACCCTTCGCAAGCTTCCTTCCAAGTACCTCCATACATCATGTACCGAATCCACAAACTCAAAGTGACTGAAATCGGTTCCTACGCATTCGAGAATATCACGCAACTCACCGACATCGACCTTCCTTCTTCCATCCTCGAAATCGGTGATAAAGCCTTTGCAGGCTGCACTCATTTAGCCAACATCCAATTGCCCGAAAATCTCATGATTATCGGCGAGGAGGCTTTCAAGAATTGCACTTCTATAGAGAGTGTCCATCTGCCTGCATCCCTCACCAACATCAAGCAACTGGCTTTCACCCAGTGCGAAAAACTGAAGGAAGTAGTGGCAGACATGCACAACGCCATTACCATAGGACCCCAAGCTTTCGACACAACCCAAGACAATCATGCAGTTCTGGTACTGCAAAACGGTAGTTTCAACAAATACATCAGCAGTAACTGGGCTCACTATTTCCCAAACATGAGGGAGCAGTTCTCCAAATCCACTGCGTCTGCCTATCTGCTCTCCGAAGGCAATGTTTTCTTGATGAAACAAAACGGGACTGCAGATTTCATGCATTCTCAAAGTGGAAAATACCCCAACGAATTCAGTGTTCCAGAAAAGGCTCTGGATGGCAAATATACCATCACAGGCATTGGTGCCAACGCTTTCTACGACCAAGAAGGCCTGGAATACATCAAACTCCCTTCCACCATTGAAACCATTGGCGACAGTGCTTTTGCCTTCTGTCAAAGCCTTTCACACATTCAGCTGCCTTCTTCATTAAAGACCATCGGCGAAAAAGCTTTCTTTAATTGTAAGAATCTCTCAGAGCTGAAACTTCCATCAGGCGTGAACTACATCAAGCCCAGCGCGTTCGCCTATTGCAGCAGCATTGATTCCCTCGCGTTTCCTAATTCCGTTACCCAAATCGGCAACCAGGTGTGCCAGGATTGTATCCGCTTGAAATATCTCTATCTACCCGGTTCCGTGGATGTCATTGGTGAATATGCGTTCCAGAACTGCGAAAAGCTACAAATGCTGACACTGCGCGAAGGCACCACCACCATCCATACAGGTGCCTTTTCGGGATGCAAAGGACTCATTGTCATCGACCTCCCGAAGAGCATCAGTTCTCTCGGTCCCAACTGCTTTGAAGGATGCGGCGACATCCACACGATGTATTGCCACAAAGAGAATCCTCCTACATGTGCCAGCAATGCCTTCTCGCCCGATGTGATTGAGGCTCGTCTGTTTGTTCCTAACAAGGCAGACAAAGTGTATGAAATGATGGATTACGAATCCAAGGGTTTCGAAAAGATAAAGACGCTGCCCGACGACGACAAATTGGAAAAGCACAAGGGAAAGGAATTGGAGGACGGACTGAAAGAAGTGGCAAAGAAACCAGAACTCCGACTCAAACGGGCGCAAAAGCAAGCAAAACAGAAAGAAAAAGAACCAAAAAAGGAAATGGGATTTTGAGTGAAATATAAAGAATGGGGGCTTTATCTTCGAGTTGAGATAAAGCCCCCATTCTTCGATATAAAAATAAAGCGGAAAACGATACTTTAGGATAGAAATAGGAGTGATTGCTATGGGTTAGAAGGCAACACCTATGCCAATTGCCAAGCGCTGCGTTCCCATGAAATTCTCCAATTCTTTCTTCATGACGAAACGATACTGATAGCTGACTCGCAAAGCGAAGTAGGAGTACTTGACACATAAGCCCACAACAGGTGAAATAGCGACAGCTGCATTCAACCTCAATTTCTTTTTGTCGTCTCCGTCCCAATCATTGAGTGCTTCCGATTCTGGAACCTCTTTCGACTTGTCGCTGATATGCACGGGTTTTCCTTTTGCATTTGGCACGTAGTCGTCCTTATAGTCTCCGTAGTACATCTTTCCTGTCAAACCAGGACCAAAGAAAATCCAAAGTGGATTGACGATTTTGATGGTCCAACCAAAACTGAGATTTGCTTCTGGTACGTCGCCCACCTTGTTCTCCTTACGTGCCATTTCAAATATCTTGGAGTTCATCGAAAGTGAGAAGAATCCACCTGCCTTATGCTGATTGTAGCTACCTGTGGAAATGCCGATAGGCACATCTTTCTGATATTCATAGGTTACAACACGCGTATGCTCGCTTTTCTTTCTGCTCAGTTCGCTAATTTGAATGATTTTGCTAAAGGCTTGATTCATGTTAGCACAGTTGTCGTCCACCACACGCTGATAGAGTTCCTTTGCCTTGTCGTACTCATGGCGCTCAAAAAAGTGTTCTGCCTGCTGGAATGCCATCATGCAGTCGTCGCTATATTGCTTTTGGCATTCCACCATTTGCTTCTCGGCATAGGTGTCGGAAGAGTTGAACGACAAGAGGTGGTTGTAGCATTCAGCCGCCTTTCTGTAATCCTTCAAGCGCACAAACAATTCTGCCTTGTTTCGGAGAGAAATGAGCGTATCGACAAGAGCAAGATTGGCATTGTTTTCCGCCGTATCAACTTCGGAGCATTCAGCAGCCGTTTCGAATTGCAAACGAGCCTCAGGATAGTTCATGTTCTTAATGTCGTTCAGTCCCTTGTTGCGATGTTCCTTATAACATCCTGCATCCACAAGACTGTTTGGGTCCTCGACAATCAAAGTAACGACTCGCTTGGGCTCAATGTTCAGAGGAATATTCAGCGTCTGATAACCTGGCGAGAAGATGCTGAGGATACGACCTCTGTAGCGACGACCTGTAGGGAAATTGATGTAATAAACGGAGTCTGAGCCTTCCATCACGGTGTTGAAAGGCGCGGCAGACTTGTCCATCGATGAATCAAAGGTCAAAGGAATGGAGGCATTGCATCGCACAACCAAAGCGCCATCGTCGTTGTCATTAGAATACACGTCTGTGGGTTGCGACACGTCTGTCACGGTTAACACGCCTTGTGCTAAAACAAATTGTGCCATGAGGAACATGACAAGGAGGGTTGATAGTTTTCTCATAATATTGAGTTTTTGAGTTTTTAAGTTTTTAAGTTTTTGAGTTTTCGCGGAGCATGTGTAACTATTAAGTTTTTGAGTTTTTGAGTTTTTAAGTTTAATCAGGGATTTAAAGGATTTATAAGGATTCTTCATTCTACTCCCCTCGCCTTTTGGAGAGGGGTTGGGGGTGAGGCTCGTTAAACTTTAAACGTTAAACTAAGTTTTCATGCACATCAACGAAGAATCTTGAAGGAACCCAGATGGAAAATCTCGTCGTCGGTTGTGACAACATTTCCTGCATCGTCTTTGTATGGTTGCCAAGTTCTTACCTGGACGAGAGGTCTGTATTCATCATGGAAATCAATCATGAGGAAAAGATACCCTTCATCTCGATAGTTGTCCGTGTGCCAAACTTGACGAAGGGTCACGCCATAGATGTCGTCGTATTTAGGATGCTGCACCACATCAATATCGGAGAAACTCACATTGATATATCTGGTTTTGTTGAACACATTCGAAAGGCGTTGCAGGTATTGCTGCTTGGTTTGGCTTAGATACACGACCTTGTTGTTGAGCAGCGTCATCTTGTTGACATCAGAATTCGGTTTCTCCATCACCACTTTACCAGTGATAATCAGTGCCTTGTCGCTATACATGCTGTTGAGCAACTTAATATCCTTGCGGTTGTATGCCGTGCGAAAGTTCTCAACAAAGTCGATGATAATTTGGCGACGTGTGTAATCCAAGTCAGAACTCTGTTGTGCCATCAGCTGTTCATAGCGATTCATCTCAATAGCAATCGACACACCATCAATCAATCCCTCCTTGTTGAAGTTCACGGTCAGTTCCTGGCGTGCTTCCGCTTCGACCGCCTCGTGAATATCTACGGGAATGCCACGCACCTGATAACCGGTTGTTGTGTGCAAGCAACGACTTTTCAAGTCCATCGGTGGACAACTCATTGCACTGCTTTTCCACATCTCCTCCACGTCGTCGATTGCGTCTTTTGTCATATAATCCCGAGAAAGGCTGATGTTTTTCTTACCGCTTTCTGCCGTGAGTCGAAATGTAGCCAATAGATAGGTCATATTTCGCTCTATCTTAGTTTTCAGAGCTTCATTTTCAATAGCACCATCAGAAATAGTGAATGAGGTCTGAGCCAAAATGTCAATAGGAAACAATAGCATGAACAATGCTGCAAACAATTCTTTCAGTTTCATCGCTTATATCTGTAATTTTTAGGATTTGGGAATAAGTTACGAATATCGCTCTGCGGTATATTCGTGTAAAGTTCAGCATAGAGTGTGCCGTCCTTCTTGAAAATATCGTTCATGGGGGTTTTAAACACTAACATGTGGATGAAATCGAGTTTTACGTTCCTAAACACCAACGTGGCGTTCACCGTATCTTTGTCGATTTTTGTCACCATGCAATACATCTCCATGTGGGGCGCAAACAAGTCATACATCACTTGCATCGGTATCTTGCCCGACTTGATGACATTGCCATACTGATGATGATTGAAAGCCAAGGTTCTGCCATTGTTTTCCACGTAGTTCAGTATCAGGTTGGTCATCGACTCCAAAGGGTAGCGCACATCAAACAGTATCTCATTCTTACCCTGTCGGTTCTGCAAATAGAAATCATTCCTCATCGACTTCACTTGATAGGACTCGCCTTCCACCACGTAGATTCCCTGTTCGCTGCATGGCTTGGCTTTCACTTTCTCCAAATCCACACTACGATGGAAATTGTTTGGCATATTGGCAGTTATCAGCTGCTCAAACACCAAAGTGTCGGCGTCTCCCTTGTCGAATGCATGCTTTTCTTGAGCTCCCACACTGAGTGAAGCACAAAAGGCAAACATCAAAAATAAGGTTTTTTTCTTCATAGATTCGAGATTTTTTGAGTGAAGCGTGAAGAGTGAAGCGTGAAGAGTGAAGCGTGAAGAGTGTAGCGAACATCACTTCACTTGGTAGAACTGTCTGAACACACCCACTTTCATCTTTCCTTCACCCTCGCGCTTCAGTGGACTCATGAGCACACTGAAGTTCACGGGTTCTTCAGAAGCAAAGAGCACGAAGGTTTCGTCCGACTGTCCCTCAGGGAAAATGAAAGGTTCGTTCGTGAACGACACAGTGCAATCAGCTGGCACAAATAGATTCGAGCATGTCAAGTCTTCATACATTGGCAACACCAGGTACTTGTTGCCGCTCCTGTCGATGTTTAGAACGTTTACATAAAGCGGACTCATTGTGCGGTTTCGTACTCGTACGTAACAAGCACTGTTTCCTGCCACTTCCTTTGTCACCACATTGCCCGTAGCGCAGGAAACGAGTTCGAAATGAACATCCATGTCTGTGCTCATCAGTATTTGCTTGTCCACCATCATGGATTCTGCGCTCAGTGTTCCCTGGTCTTTTTTTGTAAACAAATCGAACACCTCGTTCACAAATTGCTTTTCGTTGCTTTCTGAACGGAAAACAGTGGCTGAAACCTGCATATAGGAGTCGGGATGAACCATCTTTTTCTTCGATGAATTCGCCAATTCCTTCACTAAATACTCTACATAGAGCTTGGGAAGATTCTTACCCTTGTTTGTTGCCAAATCCACCAGGCTTTTCACCGAATTCGTCCCTTTCTTGGTGAAAGAAAACATCTTGCTGTTCTTTTCGTCAAGCACTGTGACAGCGCTTTCGTTCTCAATCTTAATCATTGAATTTGGTTTGAGGCGCACATTGGCATGCAGTTCAGTCTCCTGCCTTCCTTCTACAAGGAAAGCCTTGCCTGCCACACTATACACAATATACTCCTTTGTTGCTGCAGCCGAAATGTCGAAGACAGGAGCTAATAACAGCAACACAACCAATAGTTGTTTCATCATCTTACTTGTCATAAATAAAGAGGTTAAAACGTTGTGTACCATTTGGGCAAATCCATATAGGTTTCTGTGTACCCTTTGTTATCTCTTTCACTTTATTGTAAAGGAACTTTTCCAGCTTGTCGGTCGAAAGTCCTTCGTCGCCATCTTCCTTGGCAGCACCATTCAAGGCATCCACCAGTACATGCGTGTAGGCTCCGTTCTGCCATTCAGGGTCTTCTTTCGATTTCGTGTCGGATTCGCTCGAAGCATAGAGCATCATGCCATTCTTCGCCGAGCGCAACTGCTCAAGGAAATGGTCGGTCACAGCTGAGCGTGAGCCATTCAACAGGGCTGCAGAATAGCAGGCATCGAGAAAGACGATGAACTTGCCATCTATCTCGTTTGCCTTGTCACGGAACGACTGAGCACTCACGCATTCCCAATCCTTATCGACATGCGCCCCGTATGGCACAAAGAAGAATCGGTCTTTCTCATCTCTGTATCCATGACCTGCATAATAGAAGATACACACGTCGGAAGGTGAGGACACTTCTTTCAGCCAAGACAAAGCCTCAAATATATCTCCTTGTGTAGCTTCATCATCGCACAAAGTCTTCACCTGAACCTCCTCGTATGGCAATCCTCTCTTCTTGGCAATTGCTTTCGAGAAGTCTGCTGCATCTTTGTGTGTGTATTTCAAGTCAGGTAGCTTTTCATCGTCATAGTCACCAATACCAATGGCAACGACATAAAGCTTCGGCATCTCAGTCAGGGAGTTTTCCTTGATGAGTCGGATAGATGAAGGCTCACTGTTGCCATAATGATTCTTTGCATAGAGCGTCACCACACAATCATGATCTGGGAGTTGCACTTCCACTGTTTCGGCAGCACGCACACTTCTTGACGTGGAGGTCGATGGTTTCTGAACCATGCCATCCACCATCACTATCACTTCTGTGTTCTTCTCCTCACCATAGGCAGTCAACTTATATTTCACATTCAGGGTTTTCTCATGGAATTTCGATTGATCTTCAGGGAAAAGAATCTTGATGACGGGACTTTTGTTCTCTATGTTAGTTGGTGTAATATTATTAGGAGTAGGAGTTGGTGAAATGTTTTTCGGAATCTGGTTTTCACTCTTCACTTGAGCTTCCTCTTTTTTTGCTTTTACATCCTCTTTTTTCGCTTTCTTCTCCTGCTCCTTCAGTGCCTTAGGTCCCATTAACACGCTCTGCACAGGTGTACCCACTTTTTGGGCGTTGGAATTAGCGTTGGCGTTGGCAGTTCCTTCCAATTCCCCCACGGGTGAGGAATTTGCATTTTCTTTTTGCCGTTTTGCAGAGACTACCGCCATGTCTTTCCATTTCTTGGCTTCCTGTGCGTTTTGTTCCACGAGCACACCCTTCTCATAGAGTTCAGCTAAGGTGAATTGTGCTTCTGCCAACTGATTCTGAGCCGACTGCATAAGTAGTTCGAAGGCACGGTCATAGTTGCGAGGTACACCTCGACCATACATGTAGCAATACGCCAAATTATATTGTGCCTTGGCATGGTTCTTCTTTGCTGCACGCTTGAACCATGTGACAGCTGAAGCATAGTCGCGGTAGGTGCCTTCGCCCGTGTAATAAGCAGAACCCACAAGGTACTGTGCTTGTGCGTTGCCTGTTTCAGATGCTTTCGTATAGTGCTCGAATGCCTCTTGGTATTTCTTCTGCTCATAGCATTGGTCACCCAATGCCAATTCACGGGTTCCGTCCACGTCTTGTGCCGAAAGCGTCAAACAGGACGCTCCAAGCAATGGAAGGAGTAAAAATCGCATGGCGTTTAGAAGAACGCGTTTAGCGACATCGCCAAGTGTTTTCTGTTGTCTCATCATGTATGTCTATGTTTCAAGGCACTTTGTGCCAGTTTCAAGTTTGGCTACGCCGAGCTGAAGGTTCAGGTTTCAGGCCCCCCTCCGGCTCCCCCGAGGGGGAGAGAAGCCGTCCGGATGGTATTCACCTCCCCTCGGGGAGGTCGGGAGGGGGCTTTTATCCTTTAAATCCCTGGTTCACTTTTTGAAGTTGAGTACCACAGGCTTGAAGCAGATGTAGTAGTATTTCACTGTTTCGCAGAGCGCAATGCCAGCCAGCGGCAGGAGCAATTGCACTACATAACCGAAGATGACAAAGAGGACAAACGACACGAACACAAGTAGCACGGGCAACAATAAATAGTAGATGTTGACCACGCGCCTCACTCGGTCCAGCTGCAAGTCCATTGGGAACATGGCTGGGTGACGCTCGCTGAGCTTCGTGTCGAATGCAGTAGCTCGGCGTCTGATTCTGTCCACGATAATGGTCGAAATGTAACAGAGAAAGAAGGTGAAAATGATGCACGTTGGCGTGCTCATTCGCCGAATGGTCTTGTGCTCTAAAATGGTTTGGGTGGCAAAAGCCTGCACCTTCACACCTGCTAACTTACCAATCGGCGTGAAGTGCATATCCGCTTCCTCATGCATGGCACCCAGATAAACGATGCGGTCCTTAAGGAATTTAGCTTGTTGCAATACGGAGTCTGCGGGAATGATAAGGAAGTCCTTGTCGTTATAGAGTATCTGCGTGAAAACCGTTTCCTCCTTCTTGGGTGCCACTCCTTGATAGAGGCAAGCCGCCAAGTAAGGCATGGAATAAATCACTTTTCCTTTGCACTTCTGCCAAGTGGTGTATTCTCGAATATAGTTCGACTGGTCGCCAGCCGTGGTGTTGCCATATCCCCAGTTATTTTTGTCTTCATCTAAGAAAAAAGAAACGCGCATGTTTCTGAATTCCTCCGTTTCTGGGTCGTAGTTGATCAGTTTGCTTGCCAATACCATCGTGTCAAGCTCGTCAATGGCTCCGATAATGGCAGTGTCTTCTTCAAAGTATGTAGGGTTTTCAAATATAATATCAAGTACCGTCACTTTAGGTTCGCATTTCGCAATATTCCTAATGGTTCTTGCCAAATCAGTTCGCTTGGTTTGGCTTGTCATATCTACAATCACAATGTCGTTGCTCACTTCATGAGCACCATTCCCATGCAGAATGTGGGAATAGATGTCGGTCATGGAGAAATCGTCCAATACTCGCTTCAGTGGATTCAGCGCAGCCACATTGTATGTGACCAACGAAAGTAAACCACAAATGAGCAGTGTGATTAAACTCACTGCTGCAGAGTCGAGATTCAGAATTTTTTTCAACTTACTCGGTATGTCTTTTTTCTCTTTTTTCAATTGGCGATATATAATTATTAATAATGTGCAATATAAAATAGTGGACGCAACCACCATTGGTATATAAAACTGCACAAATGTCGTTATTTTATATCACAATTGCAAATATTTATTATAAAAATAAAAAATAACGAAAAAACGAGCCAACAAATTAACACAAATGGAACACAAATTAAGAATACTAATTTGAGATAATTTGTGGAAATTTGTTGACTCGTTCTCTGTTATTGGCTACGCCGAGCTGAAGGTTCAAGGTTCAAGTTTGACTTTAGACCTTTGACTTTAGACCTTTGACTTTAGACCTTTGACTTTAGACCTTTGACCTGAAACCTGAAACTTGAAACCAGTACGAAGTGCCTACTTATCGAACAAGAACTTTCTTACCGTTCACAATGTAGAGACCTGGCTGAGACATTGAGCTCACCTTCTGACCACTAATCGTGAAGATTTGCTTCTTAGCTGAATCTGTGGCGATGCCGTTGATGCTGGATGGAACAGCGGTACCGAGATAGAAGAGCTGGAAGTTGTCGAACAAGCACCAGTCGCCGTCGATGAGGGTATCTTTCTTCAAACCGAAGGTGAGTGTGCCACCCTCTTCAATCATCACTTGGATAGTGTTGGTGTAAGCCTGCTCTGGGTCGTTAGCGAAACGAGCGCCACCACCACGCATAGAGTTTGGATAGAAGTAGCGGTCTTCGCCCTCAGTTACCCAAGAGTCATAAATCCAAGCGTTGTCAACTGTTTCTTCGTAGATGTTGCCATCATTGTCTAAGACATTCTGCCAAGAAGTAACGGTGTAAGTCACTTCGCCTGACTCGTCAGTTACGACATCTTCTTCCACCCAACGACGGAGAGGAATTGGGTCGCCACCTTCTTCTGGATTTTCTGCATAGTCGTAGTACTCTGTGTAAGAACGCTCCTTGTAGAGAGGTGTTGCGATAGAAGCGACAGGCACGCTGCGGTCGTTAGCATAGAACAACACGTTTTGGTTGTAGGAATCGTTGTACCAGTAGTTCTCGAAGGCTGCAGTAGCAGAACCGTCGCGGTAGAAGGACTGCACTCGCACCTCGTAAGCACCTGCTGGCAGTGAGTGGATGGTCTGGAATACATTGAAGTTGGTGTTGAACTTCTCTGCGTTCTGCAAACCGCCATCTACAGCTGGAGCGCCTTCCCATCCGTTCTGACCTTCAGTGAAGCTTGGGTTGATGATGAGCTTGGTGATGTCGATAGGATTTGTTTCAGAAGCCTGGCTCAAGTCGCCAATCACAGCCTTGTTGTAGATGACAGCGAGTGCCTTCTCATAAGCCTCGAGAGTTTCTGCGTTAGCGTAAGCAGTGCTCAATGCAGTGAGTTGCTCGTTGATGAGGGCGTTGAGTTCTGCATTGTTGATGTCTGCATAGCCAGCGATGGTGTTGAGATAGTGGTTGTAAGCGTTGTAGTCGGCTACAATCTCTGCCACATCCTTATAAGTAGTTGTTGGACCATCGTAAACTTCGAAGGACTTCGTGATGCCTTGGTCGAGTGCAAGATATTCGAGACTGCCTTCCTCGTAGTTGCCTTGGAGGTTCACGAACAATGTCGTTGGGTCGTTGGCAGCGAGGTAGCTGTTAGCAGCGTTGATATAAGCATTGGCATCTGATACCAAAGCGAGTGCTGCTTCGTATGCCTCATAACCAGTCACTGTTTCAGGAATCTGTGTGAGGATGGCGCTCACTGCAGCCTTGTCGCCATTGAGCGTCAAGTTCTCAGCATTTGCCAATGCTGCTTCCACAGCTGGCTTCACGAGAGCGGTGAAGTCTGGGTTCTCACCGAAGAAGTAGAGCTGCATACCTGTGAACGAGCTGAAGCCGTTAGCATGGAATGCCACCTTTGCCTCGCCGCCTTCAATCTTCAGCATACCTGTGGTGAAGGTGGTCCAGTCGTCGATGCTGTAGTTCCACCAGCCTGAGCGACGCACTTCGTTGGTTGATTCCACGCGCTTGCCGTTTGCTTCGAGATAGATACCGAGGTCGGCAGGACTTTCGTTCGACCAGTCGTTGCTCCATGTGATACCCATACCCTTGATGCTGTAGTAACCGTCAGGCAGACCGATGAGCTTCTGCACGATTTCGCGGCGGCCACCAGGAGTTGCCCACTGCTTGGCACTGGTCATGCGGTGGTTCCAGTAAGGCTCGTAGCCCGATGTGTTGGTCTGATACCACTTGAGGATAGAGGTTGTATCGCCCGAGATAGTCACCTTGTCAGCCAAGAGGATACGAGTGGTTGTGAGGTAGGTCTTGTTGTCGCCATCGCCCGATTCGCCGAGGTCGCTCCAACCGCTCTTCTCACCATTACCGTTGTAAATCTCGTCAGCATATTCCCAGTGGTTGGTCTCTGGGTTGAATGTTGGGTTGTATTCGTTGTTGCAGAAGAATGGGAAGTTGATGAGCTGCGTGAAATCGTAAGAGTTGTCAGCGCTCAAGCCCTTCGACATGAGATAGGAAGCACGTGCCAAAGCCAATTCGTTGAGGGCGGTGACATAGTCCTCAGCTCCCTTTGTTACCCATTTACTCATGTCCTCGTCTTCACCATCCTCTGCCACTGCACTTGCATGAGCGATAGCAGCCTGGAATTCAGACAAGCCTGGATAGTCGGAACTTGCAGCCAAAGACTCGGATGCCTCCACGAGTGCAACGAGGGAAGTGGCTGTCTTGTAGTAATTCTTGTACTGATTCATCACAGCCAAAACTGCAGCTGTACCCTCATTGTAGGATTCAATGGTACCGTCTGCCACGTCGTACTGGTCGATGATGTCGATTTTAGCCTCCTGATAGTAGCCGTTGAGTGCAGGGAAGTCGCCCAGCGTCTCTTCGTAGTTGTCGGCATCGTCGAGAGCCTTGTAGAACTCGTCTTGTGCCATCTGGAGCTGAACAGCCTCACCAGCATCGCTCACGTAGAATGCCTGGAAGTTGGAGAAGATGGTCCAGTCGCCACCGAGGTGTCCTGTCTTACGAACACCGAAACGAACATAGCCGTCCTCGGTCTGAATCACCTGAATGCTGTTGTCAGCATAGAAACCTGCATCGAAATACTGGCGTGTACCGTTCATACAGTTAGGCACATAGTAAGTTGTGCCACCGTAGTTATATGCCACGTCGTTGTCCCACTGGTCAGTTTCGTAGAGGCGACCCTGGTCGTTCTGCGACGAAGCGATACTTGCGAACTTGGCTGTAGTGGAGCGAGTGGTTTCGGTGATGTTGCCTTCTTCATCGAGGTTCACCGATTCAGCAAACATCACAGCATAGATAGCCTCGCTACCGTCCCAATAGCCAGGGTTGTAGCTACCGCGATAGAAGCCCTGCCAAGTGAAGCGATAGACACCTGCAGGCAACCAGAAAATCTGATAGAGTTCCGAACCCTCTGCCTTGTCGAACATTTCCACTTCGTTGAAGTTGAAAGCGGTGATGCCCGCTCCAGCAGTTTGCCAAACAGCACCGTCCGAACCTGGCTGAGTGAATACACTGAAGTCGTACTCTGCCCATTGGAGTTCGTCGGTTACTTCCTGACCCTCTTTCCATGTGGAAGGGTCCTGAGCACTCACTGATGTCATAGTCATCAGCAATGCAATCAAAGTAATGATTTTTCTCATAAAGTTGAAATAATTAAATATTAATTAATAATTAAGAATTAAGAATTAAGAATGAAGAATGTATTTTACCTCCATCCGGATGGCATTATTCTTTATTCTTCATTCTTCATTCTTCATTTAACCGAAAGCTTCTTTCCATTCTTGATATAGACACCTTTCGTTGGGGACTTCACGGGGATGCCCTGAAGGTTGTAGATGACGGAGGAAGCCGACTGTGCTGATTGGGGAACTGCCTCTATCGCAGATGTGAACTCGTTGAACTGCCACCAGTCCCAATTGAACAGGGTGGTGGTGGAACTACCCAAGAAACTGAAGTGAACATCGTGAATGCCTGTTGGCACACTCGTCAGGTCGAAAGTCTTTTCTTCCCATACCTTATCGCCTCCCGTCGCTTCAATCTTGATGCGAGCCAACACCTTCCCTCGTGAATGGTCCTGGCGAATCACCAGCGTTCCGCTTCCCTTTTCTGAAGCCACACGCAGGGTGATGGATTGGGCACCTTCTGCACCAAAGTCCACGTTTGCCACTCGCATCGTGTCGCCAGTCTGTATGTCGCTCACATACACGCCCTTCGACTCGTCGCCCACCACACTGATACCTGTGGCGGCATTCAGAGTCTCTGCTTGTTGTTGGATATATGGATTCATCGTACACAATGCCTTCACGCCTTGGTGAGTGGCTGTGACGGGTTTGATGGTTCCGTCAGCACGGAAAGACATCTCCTCGACTGCCATGCTGCGGTTGAATCCTCCACCGCCTTTAGCCCAGCCCGTATGGTAGAAAAAGTAGTCCTTGTCCTTGTAATGCACGATGCCACTGTGGTTGGTGAATGAATTCGTGTTCTGCTGCGACATCACCACACCCTTGTATTCCCAAGGACCTTCTGGACTCTTGCTCATGCTGTAGGAAATGTGCTCAGGCACTCCGCCTGCCGCATAAATCAGGTAGTAGTTGTCGCCACGCTTGTCGAGCCAAGGACCTTCCTCGTAGCAATCTTTCCCAACCACCTTGTCATCTACCTTCACGCCTCCAAACGCGCTCTCCGTCAGAGGCACCTCCACGATTCCGTTCTTGCCGATGGAGGTGTCGTAAGTAAGCATCGAACTACCCAACTTGGCATAGCACAACTTGTTGTTGCCCCAATAGAGATAAGCCTTTCCATCATCGTCGATAAACACAGTTGGGTCGATGTCGCCACCCGTACCCGTGTCAATCAGTGGTTGTCGCCTTGCATCCCTGAAGGGTCCCGACGGTCTGGTGCTCCATCCCACACCGATGTAATGTCGCCAGTCATTCGGTTTGGAAATGCAAATATACCAATAGTAGCGCTCCCCTTTCTTCACGCACTGACTCGCCCAACAGGTTCCTTCGCGTCCCCAAGTGAATGCGGTGCGAGGCATGGCAACGCCATGATCTGTCCAATTCACCATATCCACTGTGGAATACACCCTCCATCGCTCCATGTAATAGAAGTCGTTCACGCCAGGCACATTCATGTCCTCGTCGCAATACACGTACAGACTGTCATTACTTTCGAACACAGCAGGTGCAGGGTCAGCAGTGTAGCAATGCGACACGATAGGATTTTGAGCACATAGACAGCTGCTCAAAAAAAACATTCCGATTGTACTAAAGAATTGCTTCATGAAATGAATTAAGTAATGACAAAAAAACTTCTATTCTCTCGTTGAATTCGTTGATTTTCTCAGACAACACAACTTCTGCTGTTTCTAAACTTTTGCAAATATACTTAGTATTCATCATTATTTATATCACAGAAAAAACGAATCCTTTCATTTTTGAAACATGGCTATGCTTTTACTTCATCGACATCGTTGATTAACTGCATCGCATGTGTGGATTGACTGAAGCGCTTCAGGGGATTGTCAGAAGCGCATTTGGGGACTGACTGAACCGCTCCTCTGAATTCAACTAGTTGCCGAAGGCTCGGCGTTGCGATAACGAGCGCTCGGCGTTGCGATGGCGAAGGCTCGCCGTGTTAACGTTGAGGGCTCGCCATTTCAGTAAAATCGAAGGAAACGCTCAGTGCAATCGAAGGAAAACGCTTGCAAAATCGAAGGAAAGCATCAGTAGAATCAAAGAGGAGCATCAGTGAAAGCGAAGGGGTGCAATGGGAAACTAAGTGATATGGTTATTATCATTTTTTGAGAAAAACTTCTAATTTTATAAAATATAATGACAAAAAGACTTAACTTTGCAGCCGCATATTGTGAATTTGTGGACTCAAAATGCGGAATAATCAATTCAGAATATAAATGAAGATGAAGAAAATTTTAGGATTGTTGGTTTTGGCATTGATGGCAACGGTGGATGGCAAGGCTGTGGAGGAATGTCCCTTGATTGAAATTCCTGAACTGAAGATTGAGTATGGATTTGGACAAATGAGGATGAGTCCTTACCTCGATTTCGCCCTCTCTTCAGAGGACGTGGAGAGTGGCTTCTCTACCGAAGGATTGGTGAACGAAACGAGTGAATTTGGGGCGTTTCCATCGGGAAATATGAGTGGAAACTGGATTTCCTTCAGCAACCAATCCAACCCAGGCGTGAAACCCTATAAGGTGATGGATGACTTGAGCTTTGTGGGAGTGCCTATCTTCCTGGCGGGTATCATTGCCAAGAGTGAAAAGAAGGCTTTCCGACAAGATTATAGGAACGTTCATGCCAACACCCGCTTGATTACGCATTTCAAGACGGAAATCGACAACTACACGCAATACTTCGGTCCGGCAATGGTGCTGGGTTTGAAGCTGGCAGGTGTGGAAGGACGAAGCGCATGGCCTCGTTTTCTTGCCAGCACCGCCATGTCGTATGGTATCATGGCTGCGTTTGTGAATGGCATCAAATACACCGCCAAGGAGATGCGTCCCGATGGCTCCACCGCCAATTCCTGGCCTTCGGGACACACAGCCACTTCCTTCGTGGGCGCTACGCTGCTCCATCATGAATATGGTATGACTCGCTCGCCTTGGTATTCCATTGCGGGCTATGGCGTGGCAACGGCAACTGGTATCATGCGTGTGCTCAATAACCGCCACTGGGTGTCGGACGTGATGTCGGGTGCAGGTATCGGTATCATGTCAACTGAGTTGGCTTACGCTCTAAGCGACATCATTTTCAAGGACAGAGGTTTGCTGCGAGGACCATTGAACAGTGGTGGCGACATCATCAACAACCCTTCCTTTTTCTCCATCTCGATGGGTATTGGTCTGGGTGGCAAGACCATCGACTTCAATAAAGAGGATTATGTGAAGCCTGCGAAACTTGAGGACAATATATTTGCAGATGAAGAGGTTGAAGAAGATGATGAAACGGTATCTGAGATGGACGGAATCAACCTGAAATTCCAGGCTTCCACGGTGTTCAATGTGGAGGGTGCGTACTTCTTCAACAAATATGTGGGTGTGGGCGGTCGTTTGCGCGTGAAGAGTTCTCCTATCAAGGGTTGGAGCAACTTGCTCGACCAAGCACGTGGTGACATTAGCGATATGCTCAAGGAATTAGGTGAGGATGATGATGAGACTTTTCGCGACTTGATTACCGATTACGAGCTGAACATTGAGAGCGACCACCTCACAGAGTTCTCCTTCGACCTTGGAGGCTATTTCAACTTTCCGCTTTCTTCCCGTTTTGCTCTCGGCAGTAAATTGCTCTTTGGTCGAAGCGTGATGCAGGATCTCGACCTCGATGCCAAGTTCACGGGTAACCACAAGGAATTGACAATTGATTTCATCGATAATAATCCTGAACTAATAGAAGTAGGTTTTCAGAATACTGGTGAACAATATACTTCCTCTTGGGATTTCCTCACGGTTGATGCCAGTTCGTCGTTCAAGGTGGGTACGGGCATCTCCCTCACCTACGCCTACAAGGACTACTATTCTTGGCGTTTGTTCATGGATTACGATTTCACTCGGAAAACCTATGGCTTGAACTACAATCCTGTGGGATATTTGCGCGATGCAATATATGTTCCTATAACGGATTTCTATCCTTATGTTGAAAACGGAATTGTAGAGCGCTACTCCAAGAAGAAATCCATGCACAGCTTCGTCTTCGGACTCTCATTTGTGGTGACACTGTGAGAATAAAGTTGAGCAACTTGCTTATGACTGTGATTATTATATAATTATGCATTGTTTATGCATTGCTCCCCTTGGATTCTTCATTCGTATTTTTTTTCGTGGTCGATTCCTATTTCATCACTGCTTTTTTGCATATTGAAATTCCAAAATAGAGCGAAAAACACGAATTTTCGTAAAAATGTTGTTAATTTCCGTTAAATTTCCATTTTTTTTATAGTAAAATTCTCTAAAATTAAAATTATTCGTAAATTTGCAACACTATTTGAATATGTATAATCAATATTAGTCCGAAATTAGTCCAAAATAATTGAGAATGGGTATATTTTGAGATGATGAATACTCACCTTACACCTTAACCTTATAATGATTAAGGAGATAAGATGGATGAGAATTTGCTTGTAATACCACCCAATTCTTAATTCAACGCTATAATGATGCGGTGACTTTTGTGCCAGTTGAAATTTGAGTGGGATGGAATCGCGCATTTTTGATGAAATTATTAAATGCTATTATATTTACTACATTAAATATTAAATGCTTATGAAAAATTTTAAACTCCTGTTGCTTGTGAGTTGCACATAGGTTGATACGTAATGCAGAAACTTGCGTTTAAATCAGGGAAGTGTGGCTTATGCTAAGAAGTTTTGAATTTTTCCCAACAAGAAATTAATTAAACGTTTTATAAACATCTTAAAATTTTTCAAGTATGAAAAAGAATTTACAACAAAAGAAATTTTTGGTTACCCTTTTGGCATTATGCCTGAGTATGGGTGCTAAAGCACAAGGCGAGTTGATCGACCTGACAACTTATCCACTTGACTTGCGTGCAGCATATCCAACGGAGATCATGTACGATCCTAGTGGTTCTGCTCCTCACAAAATTACGTTTGGTGCTACAGGTTACGGAGATGGGGTAAACCCTCATTGGGTTGTGAAGCAACATGAACCAGCTACTTACACCTTTGTTGATGAACATCCTATAGAAGGAATGGAAGGAAGTCTTACATGGACTTTGGAATATATTTGTGATACTGACAAAGAGTACACTTGTCAAGGACAAGGTTGGGATAATATAATTAAAGAACCATTCATGATTATAGGTGACAAGGAGCGTGCCGCAACAAATTATGCCATGTTTTCTGTTCCTATAAATAAGGACAATGTGTATGTAGGCGATGTTTCCCTTGAACTTTCCAACGATGGAAAAGTAGATACGAAAGTTAAAGTGGAGTTGTTACATAACGGTGTAACAGTAGCTGAAGAAACCAGATCAATTCCTAAATGTTATGGTACTGGTTACAAAAAAGAACGATTCTCTTTTGACATTAGTAAATTTGGTGTAGGTGTTTGTGCCATCAGGCTTACGGGTGCAGAGGACCTTCGTTTGTTCAATATCAGCTACGTAGGTACAGCTAAGCCATTCGTTGAGGTTCTGACTACAGACTACCAGTATGCATCTATGTATTATTCTGAATACGACTTGATTACTCCTGAGAAGGCAGCATACACGATTGAAGGATCAGGCGCAACAGTTGAAAGTTCAGAAGCTCCAGTTCCAGCTACATACGTTTACAATGCAGGAACAGGAATGCTTGAAGAAACAACCACTTATGCTCCAGGTCAAATCATTCCAAGGGGAACAGCTGTCGTTGTTAAGGGAACTCCTGGATGCGTTTATAGATTCTATGTCGCATCACCTACAGCAGGTAATCCTAAACCACATAATGGAAGCGACCTGAAAGGTACTGACAAGGCTGAAATGACTTCTGGTGCTAAATACTATTATGCTTTGTCTTTGAACCCTAAAAACGAAGTGAACAGTGTTGGTTTCTATTGGATGAAATGGAGTTACATTGAAGAAGATGGCAAACGCATCTTAGTTGGTGGCGAACCATTCATGAATGGCGCACACAAGGCTTACCTCGCACTCGATAAACAGCCAGCTGGTCATGAAATCAAGAATCATTTCTTGTTCAACGAAATATCTTCGGGCATTGAGAACGTAGAGCAGGAAGAAGGTGTTAAGACTATCTACAACTTGGCTGGTCAGCGCTTGACTAAGATGCAGAAGGGTATCAACATCGTGAACGGTAAGAAAGTTCTCGTGAAATAAACATTAGTCATTTAACCACTAAACTTAACAAGTAACGAAAATGAAACGATATATTCAACCAAAAGCAAGTGAACTGTTCTCGGAGACTGAAAACCCTCTGATGGATTTCGCTGTGGGCGGTTCAGGTAATCAAATTCAGGGTGCTAAGGAACGCAATGACGAGCGTTTCGAAGAAGAAGAGGAGAAGTCTGAAGGCTTCCGCATCACAAAGAGCCTCTGGTAAAGAAAAGAATCCAACTACATTATTTATAAGTATGAAAGGAAAACCGCTACGGTGGTTTTCCTTTTTTTATTTATTCGATTTTGATGTGTGAAAGAAAAACCGTATTTTTGTGCACAAAATACTAATCTTATCATTAACAAAAACACATCAAATGCGAAAATCATTCATCTGCTTACTGGTTTGCTGTCTCTTTTTTGCGTCGTGCACAAAAAAGGAAAAGACCTATCATATAGGAGTATCGCAATGCTCTGGCGGTATTTGGCGCAACAAGGTGAACAAGGAGATGCTCGCTGCCCAGCACCTCTATGAGTGGAATGTGAAGGTGGATATAGTGGAGGCGGGTGACAATCCTGAGCGGCAAGTGCAACAAATCGACAGTCTCACTCACTCAGATATCGACCTCTTGCTTGTGGCTCCAAGCGATGCGAAACCACTTGTGCCTGCCATTGAGCGTGCGCAAAAGGCGGGTATTCCTGTCATCTGTTTCGACCGCAAGGCAGCCACCGAGCACTACACCGCCTTTATCGGTTGCGACAATGTGCAGGCAGGGCGAGATGTAGGCAATTATGTGGCTTTGAAAATGAAGGATGAGCCTCGCCCCATTGTTCTGGAGGTGGTTGGGTCGATGCAGACATCGCCTGCACAAGAGCGACACAAGGGTTTCAGTGAGGTGATGAAGCAGCATCCCGAACTGGATTATCAATGGGTGGAAGGCGCATGGGCTCACGACGTTATCACCCGAGTGATGAAAGATTTTTTGAAAAGCTCCACGCCACCCGACATTATCTTCTGCCACAACGACGGCATGGCATACGACGTGAGTCAAATACTCAAAGAAGCGAAGTTGGAGAAAAGCCCTCTGATTATCGGCTTTGATGGACTGCCTGGCAAGGGCGAGGGCATGGAACGTGTGCAGAAAGGCTTGTTTGCTGCCAGCTATATATATCCTACGCACGGAGAGAAGATTGTACGCCTTGCCTTAGACATACTGACAGGCAAGGAATACAAGCGAAACAACATCCTGACGGGTACGATGGTTACGCCTGAAAATGTGGACATGCTTTTGCAGAGCGGTAATGAATTGATGTCACAAACGGAGAATCTTGTCACGATTAACGACAAGCTGGAAGATTCTTTCTCTTTGCTCAATACCCAGCAACGGGCACTCCTCATCAGTATCATTGGCTTGGTTGTACTCTTTCTTTCTTTGGCTTTGGCATGGAGAGCAGCACGCGAGATGCGTCGTGCCAACCGCAAGATGCAAAGCTTGAACGAGGAACAGACCCTCTTTTATACGAATGCCAGTCATCAATTGCGCACTCCGCTCACGCTCATTGCAGGTCCTGTGAAGCAACTCATCGATAGCCATGTGCTGAAGGACAAGCAGCAAGAACTGCTCGAAGTGGTGGAGAGGAATGTCAACCAGTTAGAAACAGTGATTTCGAGCGTGCTCAACTTCAAGAAGAACATGAGTGGCATGACCAGTGATGACAACGCCAATGCCAACGCTAACGCCAGTGCCAATGCCGACCTGCTGAAGGAAAGCAGAGTGAATTTGCTGAAACAAGACGATATGGAAGAACTTGCCACGCTGCTCGTGGTGGATGACAACGACGATATGCGCCGCTATCTCCACACGCTGCTTGCCGACCGCTTCTACGTACTCGAAGCACCCGATGGGCAGAGTGGTTTGCGATTGGCGCGTGAGAGTGTGCCCGACATCGTGGTGAGCGACGTGATGATGCCAGTGATGGATGGACTGCAGTTCTGTAAACACCTCAAGGAAGATGCCATCACCAGCCACATCCCTGTCATCCTGCTCACCGCTCGCAGCAGTGAATCGCAACAAATCGAAGGGTTTGAGCATGGTGCCGATGCTTATATCACCAAACCGTTTCATGCCGACCTACTCGTTGCACGCATCTACAACCTGCTTAACAACCGAAAAAAGCTGAGTCAGTTGTTGGGCGAAAAGCAAAAGGAAGAAGTGCAACTCAACACGCAGGACCGCATTTTCACCGATGCATTGAAGGGAGCGATACGTAAAAAAATGGCGAATCCATCGCTAAAAATGGATGAATTGGGTGAAGAATTGGGATATAGTCGTGTGCAACTCTATCGCAAGGTGAAGGCACTCACGGGACTCTCTCCTGTGGAACTCTTGCGACAAATGCGCTTGCAACAAGGCTATAACTTGATATGTACAACGAACAAGACGATTTCCGAGGTGGCGTACGAGGTGGGATTCGCCACACCAAGCTATTTCTCCCGCTGTTTCAAGCAGCAATATGGGAAATATCCAATGGATTTGAGGGAGAATGAATGAGCGTGAAGACTGTCCACCGAGCCAATCAAGATAAAATTCGGAGGACAGTCTTCACTCTTTTTAGGGTGGTAACAAAATTGACTTTCTGCTTAAGGATTGTTCCATGTAACATTTTTGTTATTGAGAGAACGTTTTTTTTCATTATAGATATTAAGAGTGTGGTAATTTTGCGGCAATTAAACAACTCGCAAAACTAGTATTAACAATTTCTAAAATGAAAAAGCTCATGAAACATCTGAAAACTATCCTTCTGAGCATGCTGCTCATGATGGTTTGCTCAGCGATGAATGCGCAAAAGATTGTAGCATCGGGCACCGTCGTCGATGATTTGGGCGAGGGCGTGATGGCTGCAACTGTTGTGGAAAAGGGGACCGCCAACGGTGTCGTGACAGACATTAATGGTAAGTTCTCCCTCGAAGTGCAGAAAGGAGCCACCTTGGTGGTAAGTTTCCTTGGTTACAGTGATGTGGAGATTGCTGCTGGACAAAATCTCACCATCACTTTGAAGGAAGACGACAACGAATTATCGGAAATCGTGGTAACGGGTTATACCACACAGCGCAAAGCCGATTTGACAGGTGCTGTTTCGGTAGTGAGTGTAAGTGAACTCGCCAAGCAGAACGAGAACAACCCTATCAAGGCAATGCAGGGACGTGTGCCAGGCATGAACATCTCGGCAGATGGTAATCCTTCGGGAGCAGCCACAGTCCGCATCCGTGGTATTGGAACCTTGAACAACAACGACCCTCTCTACATCATCGATGGTGTGCCAACGAAGGCTGGTATGCACGAACTGAACGGAAACGACATCGAGAGCATTCAGGTGCTGAAGGATGCCGCTTCTGCCAGCATCTACGGTAGCCGCGCTGCAAATGGTGTGATTATCATCACTACGAAGAAAGGCAAGGAAGGAAAGGTGAAGATTGACTTCGACGCCAGTCTTGCTGTTCAGACCTACGCTCACAAAATGAACGTACTCAATGCCAAGGAATTTGGGCAGGTGATGTGGCAAGGATATGTGAACGACGGTCTCGACCCTAATTCCAATGGACTTGGCTACCACTACGACTGGAAGTACAACGCTCAGGGCCAACCAGTGCTCAACGGTCTCAGCATGAGCAAATATCTCGACGCTGCAGGCACTACACCTGCTGCCGATACAGACTGGTTCGACAAGACTACTCGCACAGGCATCGTTCAGCAATACAATGCTTCATTGAGCAACGGTGGCGAGCGTGGAACCTCTTATTTCTCCTTAGGATATTATAAGAACAAGGGTATCATCAAGCATTCCGACTTCGAACGCTTCTCTGCCCGCATGAATTCCGACTATAAATTAGTTCGCGTGAACGACCGTGACTTGGTGACTGTGGGAGAGCACTTCACGCTCAACCGCACGAACGAAGTGCAGGCTCCTGGTGGATTCTTGGAAAATGTGTTGCAGTTCAACCCATCGCTTCCTGTTTATACCGTGGATGGCGAATATGCAGGTCCTGTAGGCGGCTATCCTGACCGCGAGAACCCTGTGGCACGTTTGGAGCGCAATTCCGATAACCGCTACAACTATTGGCGCATGTTTGGTGATGCTTTTATCAATATCAATCCATTCAAGGACTTCAATGTGAAGACCACCTTCGGTCTTGATTATTCCCAAAAGCAGCAGCGTATCTTCACTTATCCTATCACAGAAGGTACGGTTGCCAATCCTATCAATGGTGTGGAAGCTAAGCAGGAACACTGGACCAAGTGGATGTGGAACGCCATTGCTACCTATAATTTTGAGACAGGTTTGCATCGTGGTGACGTGATGATTGGTACGGAGTTGAATCGCGAGGACGACACCAACTTCAGTGGTAAGGCTTACGACTTTGCCGTGCTCACCACCGACTATATGTGGCCTAACGCTGCCGTGGGCGAAGCTGAGGCATACGGTTCGGGCGAAGGCTATTCCCTCGTTTCTTTCTTCGGAAAAGCCAACTACAGCTTTGCAGATCGCTATTTGCTCAGTCTTACCGTTCGTCGAGATGGTTCGAGCCGCTTCGGACGTAACCGTCGCTATGGTACCTTCCCTTCCGTCAGTGCTGGTTGGAGAATCAACGAAGAAAAGTTCCTCAACGAGGTATCGTGGATTGACAACTTGAAGCTTCGTGCCAGCTGGGGACAGACCGGTAATCAGGAAATCTCGAACATTGCCCGCTACACACTCTATGAAAGCAACTACGGCGAGGCTGGTTTCGGCGGACAGAGCTACGGAACGAGCTACGACATCGCAGGAACGAATGGTGGACAGACTTTGGCAAGCGGTTTCAAGCGCAATCAGTTGGGTAACGACGACTTGAAGTGGGAAACCACCACTCAAACCAACATCGGTTTCGACTTCGGATTCTTCCGCAATGCTCTCTACGGTTCCTTTGAATGGTACTATAAGAAGACTACCGACATCTTGGTGCTCATGCCAGGCATCGGCGTGATGGGCGAAGGTTCTTCAGTGTGGATGAACGCAGGCGAAGTGGAGAATAAGGGTATCGAATTCAACATGGGCTATCGTGGTCATGTGGGCGATTTCCAATATGATTTCACGGGAAACATCGGCACCTATCGCAATAAGGTGACCAAGTTGCCTGAAACCATCGCAGCCAACGGCACATTCGGTGGAAACGGTGTGGAAAGCGTAGTGGGTCATGCCATGTACTCGCAAGTAGGTTATGTTTATGACGGCATTTTCAAGAGTCAAGAAGAAATCGACAACCATGCCACTCAGAATGGTGCAGGTCTGGGACGCATTCGCTGGAAGGACCTTAACAACGACGGCATGATTACAGAAGCCGACCAAAAGTGGATTTACGACCCAACTCCTGATTTCACTTGGGGTTTGAATGTCTATCTGCAATACAAGAACCTCGACTTCACCATGTTCTGGCAAGGCGTTCAAGGCGTGGATGTGATTTCCGACCTGAAGAAGGAAACCGACCTTTGGAGCGGTTTGAACATCTCCAACCTCAACAAGGGTTCTCGTTTGCTCGACGCATGGACACCATCCAACATGGGTTCCGACATCCCTGCCATTAGTACAATGGATAACAACAACGAGAAGCGCGTGAGCAGTTACTTCGTGGAGAACGGCTCGTTTGCTAAGCTTCGCACCATTCAGTTGGGTTACAACTTCCCAGAAAGCATCAGCAAGAAACTTTTGATGCAACGTCTCCGCATGTATGTTTCAGCCCAGAACCTGCTCACCATCAAGAGCAAGAAGTTCACGGGTGTTGACCCTGAGAACGCCAATTTCGGCTACCCTATTCCTCTTAATGTTACATTCGGTATCAACGTATCATTCTAATTTTACAAAGTCATGAAAAAAATCATCTATACAGTCTGCGCCATTTGCGCAATTTGTGGACTTACCGCCTGCTCCGACTTTCTCGATGAACATGTGCCACAGGGTACGTTGAGTGATGAACAGGTAAAAGACCCTAAGAATGCTGAAGCCATGGTGGTTTCTGCCTATGCCATCTACACAACAGCAGAAGACATCAACAGTTCGTTCTCCATGTGGAACTTCGACGTGCGTTCCGACGATGCCTACAAAGGTGGTAGCGGAACCAGCGACGGCGACGTGTTCCATCAGTTGGAAGTGCAGCAGGGTGTGCTCACCACCAACTGGAATATCAACGACATGTGGGTGCGTCTTTACAACAGCATCTCCCGCGTGAATTCAGCCATTGCCTTGCTGAATGAGAGTTCAGATAGCTACGCCATGAAGCATCAACGCATGGCAGAGATGAAATTCCTTCGCGCTTATGGACATTTCCTGCTCAAGCGTCTCTACAAACATATTCCTTTCGTGGTGAATGAGAATCTCACCTACGACGAATACAATCAACTTTCGAACACCACTTCTACCAACGACGAAGGTTGGCAGCTCATTATCAACGACTTGATGGAGGCTTACAACACGCTTCCTGAAACTCAAGCCGACAAGGGACGCCCAACCAAGGCTTCAGCAGCCGCTTTCCTCGCCAAGGTATATCTCTACAAGGCATATCATCAAGATGATGAGAAAACCAATCAGGTAACATCCATCAGCAAGGAAGACCTTGAGAAAGTGATTGAATTCACCAATCCAGCTCTTTACAAGAACTATGGACTCGAAGACGACATCCACAACAATTTCCGTCCTGAGGAGCAGTATGAGAATGGAAAGGAAAGTCTTTGGGCTATCCAATACTCCCGCAACGACGGTTCCACTTACGGTAATCTTAACTGGAGTTACGGTCTGATTGTTCCAAACATTCCAGGCGCTACCGACGGAGGATGCGACTTCTACAAGCCAAGCCAGAACCTCGTGAATGCCTACAAGACGGGCAACGACGGTCTGCCAATCCTCGACGGATTCAACGACAAGAACTACGACAAGGCTACCGACAATGCCGACCCACGCCTCTTCCTCACAGTGGGTATGCCTGGTCTGCCATACATGTTCAACAAGAATTTCATGATGGACGAAACCAGCATTTGGAGCCGTTCCAACGGACTCTATGGTTACTACGTGACCCTCAAGCAGAATGTGGATCCAGCGCTCATCGGCAGCTACCTCATCAAGGGTTCCTACTGGGCAAGCAGCATGAATCGCATTGTCTTCCGCTATGCAGATGTGATTTTGGAACGTGCAGAAGCTTACGCACAGTTGGGTAACACCGACGAGGCTATCAAGTTGGTCAACCAAATCCGCACTCGTGCAGCTTCGAGCACCCAGATGATTTCCAACTATCAGAATCTCTACGGCGTGAAGATGTATATCACCAACTATCGTGGTAGCTACTCCAAGGAAGATGCCATCAAGATTGTGAAGATGGAGCGCCGCTTGGAACTTGGTATGGAGGGTGAGCGTTTCTTCGACCTCGTTCGCTGGGGCGATGCTTCCACAGTGCTCAACAAGTACTATGCAGAGGAAATCAACGATTGCTCCATCTACAACAGCGCACATTTCACTGCCAACAAGGATGAGTATCTGCCAATTCCTTTCGCACAGATTTCCGCTTCGAACGGCAACTATACGCAAAACATTGGAAATTGGTAATAACCAGAAGTGAATAGTAAAAGGTATCATAAGTAATCTGCGAAAACCAACTTATAAAACTTACAATCACATGAAATATAAATTATTAAATATCATCTGTGCCCTGGGCCTGCTCATCGGTTTCTCAGCATGTAGCGACGACCAAGTGAGCGATTTGAAGTTGGATGGCAACTGCAAGGTAGAGTCCATCAAACTCGACAACTTCGAGGGCATCATCGATTTCACTTCACGAAGCATCGTCGTGCGCCTGCCCGAAGTGTATGCCACCAATGCTATGAAGGTCACTCAACTCACCCTGTCGGATGGCGCTACTTGCAACGTGGCAGAAGGACAAACGCTCAACATGGACGCTGCCAAGGTGCTCCACGTGATGAATGGCGACGTGTTTATTGATTGGACTCTCTCCGTCCTCCACGATCAGGCACGCATCACTCAGTTTGTCATCAACGACATCTACCAAGGTATCATCGACCAGGAAAGCAAGACCATCACTGTCTATGTGCCTCAGTCTGTCGGTGTCACCAACTTGGTTCCTACCATCACCTACAGCGCAAACGCTACCGTTACTCCTGCTACGGGAGTGGCACAGGACTTCTCGCAGCCTGTCACTTACACCGTTGTCAACAACTCCGCTAAGAGTGTTTACACCGTTCATGTCATCGCTATCGACAAGCCATCCGCTCTCTTTGTGGGTGCTGCACCAACGATGAACGACCTCGACCCTGAAGCTAAGACAGCATGTCAGTGGATGCTCGGCAACATCTCCAACTCGCTCTATGCATCGTTTGCCGATATCCAGTCAGGCTCGCTCGACCTCTCTGAGTGCAAGGTCATCTGGTGGCACTACCACGTAGATGGTGGCGTTGACGGTCACGATGTGTTCGCAGCCAAGGCTACCGAAGCACTTGCTGCCAAGAACCAGCTCCGTGAATTCTACGAGAATGGCGGTTCCTTCTTCCTCACTCGCTATGCTACCAACCTCCCATCATTCATCGGTGTGACTGGTGATGACGAGTGGACCACTCCAAACAACTGTTGGGGTCAGGATGAAGCATCTGCAGAACTCTGTGGCGGTCCTTGGAGCTTCCGCAAGTTCGAGGGACAGGAAGGTCATCCTCTCTATGCTAACACCATCAACGGCGACAATCCTAACGAAGTATATTGCACCAATGCAGGTTATCACATCACCAACTCCACAGCTCAGTATCACATCGGTACAGACTGGGGTGGCTACGACAACTACGATGCTTGGACGGGCCGCACAGGTGGTAAGGTGCTCGGTGTTGGTGGCGACGGTGCCATCGTGGCATGGGAATACCCTGCTGGCAATGGCAAGGGCGGCATCATCTGCATCGGCTCTGGTTGCTACGACTGGTACTCCTACACCTACGAAGCTGGTTACGAGGAATACTTCCACCAGAACATTGCCATTATGACTAAGAACGCATTCAACTATTTGCAAGGAAAATAAGAGCCTCACCCCCTCATCCCCCTTTCTTCGGAGGGGGAGGGGAGAGCTTACTCCACCAATGAGTTTCCTTAAGGTATGTTCTAAAAATTATGTCGGATGGATTTTTGAACCTTTAGCTCGGCGAAGCCAATTGATTTGATTGGATTTTTGTCAGTTTTTGAGGGCGCATAGCGAGCTATGTAACCGAGA
>OCVV012852809.1_pt1 | contig 57686 bp, 51 predicted proteins | sample 1539721 | NCBI WGS metagenome assembly OCVV01 (sample SAMN02144230, study PRJEB22623) | gut metagenome | biome: sheep rumen | host: Ovis aries | place: New Zealand
AATACCAGATGCTGTGTTCACAAGGGCCTCAGAAATACCGGCAGACAGAGCCATAGAGTCAGCACCACCACCAGCAGACAGAGCCTGGAATGATCCGATCATACCGAGCACGGTTCCGAACAGAGCGGTCAGGGTACCCAGAGATACGATGGTAGCAACCATAGGCATGTTCATCTGAAGGGTAGGCATCTCCAGCTGAGTAGCCTCCTCGTGAGCCTGCTGAATCTTAGCAATCTTAGCTGCCTTCTTCAGTGTGCTGTCAGTCTCAACGGTCTGATACATCTTGATAGAAGCCTTAACTACGTTAGCTACAGAACCCTGCATCTTGTCGCAGAGAGCGTCAGCCTCAGCAAACTTCTGAGCCTTGATGAGATCCTTAACCTGAGCAGTGAACTTAGCCAGATTGATCTTACCAGAAGCACTCTTAATAGCGAAATAACGCTCGATACCTAAGCAGATAACAGTGAAGAGCAGTGTCAAAATCAGACCTACTACGAAACCTCCTTTATACACTGTACCCAGCAGGTTTGCGGGGTGTCCGCTGCGGTCACCACCTATGAAGTTGTCGGGGTTACCCATTACGAAATACCATACACTGTAACCAGCGATAGCGCAAATCACGAGAATAATCCACGCAGCTTTAACACCTTGGAAGCCCGATTTCTTGGCTGGGGCTGCAGCCTTTTGTGTAGTTGCCATAATTTTAAAAAGTTTAAATTTTAGTTATTAAATAAATTGATTTATAATATATCTTTCTGATTTATTGAGTTTTGCCTTGCTTTAAGGCAGTGACGGTGCATTTTTGATACGCCTATCAATTGGCAAAGATAACAATTTGTACCGTTTAAACTCTCTATTTAAGAACTTTTAACTTGATTATTATCAATTTTTCAATGAAGCTGTTCCAGTACCTCCTTGATCCGGCGCATCGCCTCTATGATGTTCTCATCACTGGTGGCATAGCTCATGCGGAAGCATTCTGGATCGCCGAAAGCATCACCTCCCACTGTTGCCACGTGTCCTTTCTCTAAGAGGTAAAGGGCGAGGTCAGTAGAGTTGTTGATAGTTTTCTCACCATCACTCTTGCCGTAGAAACTGCTGCACTTGGGGAAGAGATAGAATGCTCCCTCGGGGATGTTGACCTCAAGACCGGGAATCTCCTTGGCAAGCTTGACAATCAAGTCACGACGGCGCTCGAAGGCTTTGCGCATCTCCTCCACACATTCCTGACTGGAGATATAGGCGAACTCAGCTGCTTTCTGGCTGACGGAGCAGGGTCCACTTGTATATTGTCCTTGTAATTTGTTGCAGCCTTTGACAATCCATTCAGGAGCGGCAATGTAGCCGATACGCCAGCCTGTCATGGCATACGCCTTGCTGACACCGTTGACAATGATGCTGCGCTCTTTCATTCCTTCGAATTGTGCAATACTCTCGTGCTTGCCGACATAATTGATATGCTCGTAGATTTCGTCAGCAAGGACGAACAGGTCGTCATGTCGCTTGATGACATTGGCAAGTCCTTCCAGCTCTTCCTTGCTGTAGACGCTGCCTGTCGGGTTGCTGGGTGAGCAGAGGATCAACAGACGGGTCTTGGGTGTAATGGCAGCCTCCAATTGTTCAGGTGTCATCTTGAAATTCTGCTCAAAACCGGCTTCAACGATGACCGGCTTTCCTCCTGCCAGAAGAACCATCTGCGGGTAGCTGACCCAATAGGGGGCGGGTATAATCACCTCGTCACCTGGGTTGATCAGTGCCATGACAGTATTGCATACACTTTGTTTGGCACCATTCGACACGAGGATCTCAGCAGGCAGATAGTGCAGGTGATTCTCCCGCTCTAATTTGCGTGCTATAGCCTGACGGAGGTCAGGGTATCCGGGAACGGGAGAATATCGGGAATAGTTCTCGTCAATAGCTAACTTTGCAGCTTGTTTGATATGATCGGGTGTATTGAAGTCCGGTTCACCGACGCTCATGTTGATGACATCGATGCCTTGTGCTTTCATTTCAGAACTTTTCTGTGACATTGCAAGCGTAGCAGAGGGTGCCAAGCGTTGTAAACGGTCAGATAATTGTGCCATATTGTTTTATAGTGTTTTGTAATTATCTGCAAAAGTAATCATTTTATTCTTTTAAAAGAAAGAAATATGTCTTTTTTTAACTAAAACAATGTAAAAAGCAACACTATTTCAGATGTAGTGTATGCCCCATGCGGTTTTTCTTCGTCTCCAAATAGCGTAAGTTATACGGATTGGGGGTTACCTCAATGGGGACGTTCTCTACAATTTCTAAGCCATAAGCCTCCAAACCTACACGTTTGACAGGGTTGTTGGTCAGCAAACGCATTTTGTGGACTCCCAGGTGGCGTAACATCTGAGCACCACAGCCATAGTCGCGTTCGTCAGGTTTGAATCCCAGATGGACATTGGCATCTACAGTGTCGAGTCCTTCCTCTTGCAGTTTATAGGCGGCAATTTTGTTCATAAGTCCAATGCCACGTCCTTCCTGTTGCATATAAATGACGATACCCTTTCCTTCTTTCTCGATGGCCTGCATCGCTTTATGCAACTGTTCTCCACAGTCGCATCGTTTAGAGCCAAGAACATCACCGGTCATGCATGATGAGTGTACTCTTACCAAAATCGGCTCATCCTCTTTCCATTCTCCTTTGATGAGTGCGATGTGTTCCAAGCCGTTGCTCACTTGCCGGAAAGGGATGAGCTTGAAATGTCCGTATTCTGTAGGCATGTCTACCTCATCACCCACCTCGATAAGTGACTCTTTTTTGAGTCGGTATGCAATCAGGTCCTTGATGGTGATGATTTTCATCTGGTGCTCTTGGGCAAATTTCTGTAATTGCGGCATCCGTGCCATGGTGCCGTCATCATTCATGATTTCTATCAACGCACCAGCAGGGTAAAGTCCAGACAGCTTACAGAGGTCAATGGCTGCCTCTGTATGCCCACTGCGTCTCAGTACACCATTGTCCTGGGCGTAAAGTGGGTTTACATGTCCTGGTCGTCCGAATGTCTTGGGGGTCGACTCCGGGTCTGCGAGGGCACGGATGGTGGCTGCGCGGTCATGAGCGGAAACACCTGTTGTGCATCCTTCAATCTTATCTATTGTCACGGTAAAAGGTGTTCCCAGCAACGATGTGTTATCCTGGACTTGATGGGGCAGATCCAGTTCTACGCTTCGGCTGATGGTAACGGGGGCGCAGAGCAGTCCACGTGCATTCTTGAGCATAAAGTTCACCATTTCAGGAGTTATTTTCTCTGCAGCACAGATCAGGTCCCCCTCGTTCTCACGGTCTTCGTCATCCACAACAATCACGAATTTCCCTTCGCGGAAATCCTCCAAAGCCTCTTCAATGGTATTGAGTTTGAAATTCTCCATATTACTTCATTTAAATAGTTACACATTATTTATTATTAATAAGGTTGATGATGAGTGGCATATTCTGCAAATCCTCCAGGGTCATCGGTGTTCCAGGATGGATTTCCGATATACGCTTCACCATCAGCTCGTTGGTCTGCGTGATGGTCTGCAGGTCCTTACGCAGACGCAGTCTGAAACGACACATTCTCAAGTAGAAGAAGATACCCAGCGGCAGGACAAGTCCCGAAATGATGTTCAGCCATTTCTGTCGGAAAGGTCTGGTATGGGCATGCGTTGCCACGATGGGGTATCGGTTGAGGTAAGTGAGTACCCCTTTGTCCTTCGTATTCGACAAGTCTTCGATGACTTCCTCAAGTTCCTCGCTGATACGTTGGATGGTATGGTCGTCTCCGGGTCGGAAGAATACCTTAATAGGGTTGGGCAGGTGTAGCAACTGATGCTCTGCGCTGTATTGCTCGATTTCTGTATTGATGCGCAGCAAGTGGTAAGCGTCTGCCATGTAGATTGGATCCTCGATGATGACCTCCTTTCTGTTGATATGGCGTTTTCCGCGAATCCCCAGCATATTAAACAGAATCTGCTTATAGAGGTCAATGTTGAATACGACAGAGTCATTATTGGCTTTATAGGTGAAGAAGACGGCGATAGGAGTCAGCACGCATGTTCCCAGCATCTTTCCAAACCATACAGTCCAGTTGTCATCACGAGCCATCTTCATGCCAGTGTTCTCGAGGATATAATAGACGATAAATACCAGTACGGAGATGATGACGGGTACACCCAGTCCGCCCTTCCGGATAATGGCTCCCAGGGGGGCTCCGATGAAAAAGAAGATAAGACAGGAGAGCGACAGTGTCACCTTGTTGATTGCCTCAATCATGTGGAGACGGTCATTCCTGTTCAACGCCTCAGAATAGTCCCCCTTGAACTCCAGGTCGACAGATGCTGTCTGAGCTTCGCTCACTGCTGCTTTCATGACACGTTGCTTGACCTCAGGCGGCAGTTTGCTATAGAGGGAGTCAAAGTTAAGACTGTCCCTTTTCACCTCTGCCAGTATTTTGGTGGAGTCTTTCTTCTCAAGGGGGGGCAGGTAGAAGCTCGCCTGCTTTGCCTCTTTGAAGAACTGATGCCCTACAGAGTCGTTGAACTCGCGGATAGAGTCGAGGTCATGAAGTATCTTCCCCATGCTTTTAGAGCGGGCATCGCCTGATATATATCCTGCATCCGCCATATTGAAATCACCATCGAAGTCAAGGACGATGCGTTTGGTTGAGAAAGTCTCTCGCCGATAGGGGACATTGGCAGAACCAGCCACATCTTGTGAGCGCATGTTCTCGAACCACTCTCCGCTGTAGAGTGTCAGTAGCAGGTGTTTTTTCTCCTCTGTCGTCTGCATTCTTCCAGAGTCGGCAAGGATGACGGCAGCGTCCTCATAGCCACCGTTCATGCGGTAAATCATGATGCCGTAGAGCATGCCGGTGTTCATGTCTTTTTTCTGCACGTAGATATTGGAACCACTGATGCCGTCGTAGAAAATTCCTTCCGGTATTTCCACCTCCGGGTTCTTTTGCTGCATGGAGATGAGTAATTGACGGAAGGCGATAAACGACTTCGGACCTATTACCTCTTGAAAATAGAAAGAGATGCATGAGATAATGATGACAATGGTGATCAATGAGCGCATCGCCTGTAACAGAGAGATGCCTGCTGCCTTGATGGCAGTCAGCTCAGAACTCTCACCCAGGTTGCCAAAGGCAATCAGCGAACTCAGCAGGATTGCCAAGGGGAAAGCCTGCGGCATCAGCATCAGTCCCATATACCAGAAGAACTGAGCCATGACTTCCAACGAGAGTCCCTTACCAATCAGCTCATCAACATAACGCCACAGAAATTGCATCATCAGCACAAACTGGCAGATGAAGAACGTTCCGATGAAGAGCAGTCCGAACTGCTTCGTGATAAATATGTCTAATTTCTTGATTCGAAACATCAGCGACATGCACTATGAGCATGCAAAATTAGCATAAAAAATTCAGAGCACGGCAAATATTTCGTTTTTTTATCAATTTATGTACTACAACAAGAATCCACTGACGCGATGCAGACGCTCCATATTGGCATTCCACAACCCGTTCAGGTCGTCGATATCCTCGGCATCAGCATAGTCGGTAATCAGCAGGTTCAGGTTGCCTGTCAGCTCACTTTGCTCAATGCGCATCTCCCAGTAAGCGTCAGGGTCATCCTCCTGGTAGTCCCATTTTAATTTGATATGGTCGTATTTCTCCAGTTCCAGCAGTTTTGAAACCTTCGTGTCACGTTCAGTCCATGGATGTCCCCATGTAAACGTCCATTCGTCACCATTTTCCGTCACGACATCCGCAAGCCATTTCTGCAGTCCTGCCGCATTGCCAATCATGTCCCAAACGATTTTCGGCGACTTTGCCGAAAGAGGGTATTCCTTCTTTAGAATGTGTTTATGCATATCCGTAAAGGTTAGTTTCTGTGTTGCAAAGATACAAAAAATATTCGAATTGCAAAGTTTTTTATGGAAAAGTTTTGCGATTTAAAAAGTTTATATTACCTTTGCACCCGATTTCAGAGAATCACTTGCGATTTCAGCAATGATGGCGGGATAGCTCAGCTGGTTAGAGCGCATGATTCATAATCATGAGGTCCCCAGTTCAATCCTGGGTCCCGCTACGAAGAAACACCTGCAGCGTTTTTATTGTCTGCAGGTGTTTTTCTTTTTGTACCGTTTTGCGATAATCCTCACTCCCTTGATATACATTATTAATTTTTAAGAACGAAAATTTTTTTAGTGAAAATGTGATGTGGTATGCTTGCTTTTTCGTAACTTTGCATCCTCAATTGAAAATTATAACGTTATATTTTATGGCAGATACAAAAAAGATTAAGACAGCGCTCATCTCTGTTTTCCATAAGGATGGGCTGGAAGAGTTGTTGAAGAAACTGAACGACGAGGGCGTGAAGTTCCTGTCGACAGGTGGTACACAGACCTTTATCGAGGGCTTGGGCTATGCGTGTGAGAAGGTGGAGAATGTAACGACTTATCCTTCCATTCTCGGCGGTCGTGTGAAGACATTGCACCCGAAAGTGTTTGGAGGTATTCTCGGTCGTCGTGACAATGAGGGTGACCGTGAGCAGATGGCTCAGTATGAGATTCCTGAGATTGACCTGGTGATTGTTGACCTCTATCCCTTCGAGCAGACCGTAGCAAGCGGTGCCTCTGAGGAGGATATCATTGAGAAAATTGACATAGGCGGTATCTCCCTGATCCGTGCCGGAGCCAAGAACTTCAACGATGTGGTGATTGTTCCCTCCAAGGCAGAGTACAGTCTCTTGCTGGACATCCTGAACAAGCAGGGAGCAGAGACCACCAAGGCACAGCGTCGTGAGTTCGCTACTCGTGCCTTTGGTGTATCGAGTCATTATGACACAGCTATTCATAACTGGTTTGAGAAATAATTCGTAAACAATAAATAGGTAGAAATAGAATATGGGATTTTTTAGTTTCGTCCAGGAAATAGCCATGGACCTTGGAACGGCAAACACCATCATTATCAGTGATGATAAGATTGTGGTTGACGAGCCGTCAGTAGTAGCCCTCGACCGTCGTACCGACAAGATGATTGCCGTAGGTAACGAGGCGAAGATGATGTATGAGAAGACACATGATAATATCCGTACCATCCGTCCGCTCCGTGATGGTGTGATCGCCGACTTCTCTGCCTGTGAGCAGATGATGCGCGGACTGATTAAGATGGTACATACAGGCAGCCGTCTGTTCTCGCCCTCTCTGCGTATGGTGATTGGTGTGCCTTCAGGTTCTACGGAGGTTGAGCTTCGTGCTGTCCGTGACTCTGCGGAGCATGCTGACGGACGTGATGTGTACCTCATTTTCGAACCCATGGCTGCTGCTATCGGTATTGGTATCGACGTGGAGGCTCCAGAGGGTAACATGATTGTTGATATCGGTGGCGGTTCCACAGAGATTGCCGTTATCTCCTTAGGTGGTATCGTCTGCAATAACTCCATCCGTACCGCAGGTGACGACCTGACTGCCGATATTCAGGAATATATGGCTCGTCAGCATAACGTGAAAGTCAGCGAGCGCATGGCAGAGCGTATCAAGATCAATGTGGGTTCAGCCCTGACAGACCTTGGTGATGAGGCTCCCGAGGATTTCATCGTACATGGTCCTAACCGAATCACCGCCCTGCCTATGGAGGTCCCAGTATGCTATCAGGAAATCGCCCACTGTATCGATAAAACGGTAGCGAAGATTGAGAATGCTGTGCTTTCCGCCTTGGAGAACACACCTCCTGAGTTGTATGCCGATATCGTGAAGAATGGTATCTGGCTTTCAGGTGGCGGTGCTTTGCTGCGCGGACTTGACAAGCGTCTGACAGATAAGATCAACATCCAGTTCCATATTGCTGAGGATCCGTTGCGCTCTGTTGCCAAGGGAGCCGGTATAGCTCTTAAGAACGTGGATCGCTTCAATTTCCTGATGCGATAATTGAACGATGCAAAACCTGCTGGAGTTCTTTCAGAAATATCATCACTGGTTTCTCTTCGTTTTGTTGGAGGTCATCAGCCTGGTACTGTTGTTCCAATACAACAGCTACCAAGGCAGTGCATGGCTGTCTTCCGCAAATGCTATATCTGGCAAGGTAAACGAGGGGAGGGCAGAGGTAGAGTCTTTCTTCTCACTCAAAAAGATGAATGGGAACCTGACATTGCGTAATTTCTATATGGAGCGTCAGCTTAATCAGTTGCGCCGTCTGTATGGTGAGGCAACGGAAGACACCGCAGGTTTGTGGGCAAAGGAGATGCATTTTCTGAAACAGTACCGTCTGGTACCAGCCAAGGTCATCACCAATGAGCTGAATAAAATGAATAATCTGCTTACCATTGATTGTGGTGCGAAGGATGGTGTTGATGTCGGTATGGGTGTGGCTTGTGGACAAGGTGTGGTAGGTGTTGTATATCTGGTATCTGATCACTATGCGGTGGTGATGCCCGTGTTAAATACCGCCTCCCGCATCAGTTGTGCCATCCGCGGTCATAATTATTTTGGTGTCTTGCGTTGGGACGGTAAGGATGCGGGTGTCGCCTATCTGGAGGATATTCCTCGCCATGCACGTTTTAACCGGGGTGACTGGGTGGAGACGAATGGGTATTCGTCCATCTTCCCTCCAGGTGTATTAGTCGGTAAGATAGAGACCGTATATAACTCTGCCGATGGCTTGTCATATCGTGTGAAGGTCCGTCTGTCTACCGATTTCGGTTGTCTTCGTGATGTTGTGGTAGTCAACGACCCGACGATAGCCGAGCGTACCCGTTTGCTCCAGTCTGCTCGTGACTCATTAAAATTAAATGTAAAGGAATAGGGAGTATGTCGGCAGATCTATTTAAACGGGCAGGTTTGTTTGTAGCCTTTATCCTGGCGCAGACATTGGTGTTGGGAAGTATCCATCTGTTTGGCTATGCCACTCCCATGCTCTATGTCTATTTCGTGCTTCTTTTTCCTCGTAACTATCCCAAATGGGGTATCCTGTTGTGGAGCTTCTGCATGGGACTTGTGATAGACATGTTCTTTAACACTCCTGGAGTCGCTGCTGCCTCGATGACACTGATAGGTGCTATCCAGCCCTATTATTTTGAGATGTACCTGTCACGTGATGCCGCAGAGAATATCCAGCCTTCAATGCATAATTTAGGATGGGTCAAGTATTTCTATTACTCCATGGCGTTAGTCGTCCTCTATTGTGTGGTATTCTTTACACTTGATGCCTTCACATTCTATAATTGGACGGTATGGTTGAAATGTGTGTTAGGCAGTTCCTCTCTTACCTTGATGATGATATTGACGTTTGAGACCGTTCAGGACAGGCAGGAATGAAAGATTATGAGATTGATTACCGGCGAAATGTGATTAGCGGGATAGCTGTAGCTATCGTCGTGGTCTATATCATTCGTCTGTTTACCCTGCAGATCATGAGTGATGACTACAAAAAGAACGCCGACTCCAATGCCTTCCTGAAAAAGATAGAATATCCCTCCCGTGGGATTATCACTGACAGAAATGGGAAACTCCTGGTCTATAATCAGCCATCGTATGACATCATGGTGATTGTCAACGAAGCCAAAGATCATCTGGATACGTTAGAGTTCTGCGAAGCCTTGAATATCACGAAGGCAGAGTTTGACAGGAGAATGGAAGAGATAAAGGATAGAGTGAAGAATCCGGGTTACAGCCGGTTCACTCAGCAGATATTCATGAGTCAGTTGTCTGACAAGGACTTCTCTGTGTTTCAAGAGAAGATGTTCCGTTTTCCGGGATTCTATGTGCAGCGTCGTAGTATCCGTCAGTATCAGTACCCTTTTGCCGCTCATGTGTTAGGTGATGTTGCGGAAGTGTCTCCCACAGATATCGAAGCAGATGACTATTATATCCCCGGTGACTATATCGGGAAGCTAGGTGTGGAGCGTAGTTACGAGAAGCAGTTACGTGGTGAGAAAGGAATGCAGATATTGCTGCGTGATGCCCATGGCAGGATACAGGGACGTTACCAGAATGGTGCTTTCGACCGCAAACCTGTTCCTGGCAAGAACCTGACACTAAGTCTTGATGCCGATTTGCAGGCGCTGGGTGAGCGTCTGATGGAAGGAAAGATAGGAAGTATCGTCGCTATCGAGCCGTCAACAGGCGAGGTGCTTTGTATGGTGTCGTCACCGTCCTACGACCCTCGTATGATGGTGGGAAGGGCACGTTCTAAGAATCATCGGCTTTTGAGTCAGAATGTATGGAAACCCCTGCTCAACCGGAGTATCATGGGACAGTATCCCCCAGGTTCTACCTTTAAGACGACCCAGGGTCTTACCTTTATGAGCGAAGGTATTATCCATCCTACCCAGACAGCCTATCCCTGCGGTCATGGCTTTAATTTCAGAGGTTTACATGTAGGATGCCATGGTCATGCCTCTCCGCTGCCTCTGGTACCAGCCCTCTCTACTTCTTGTAACGGTTATTTCTGTTGGGGACTTTATCATATGATCAATACCCACCTGTCGAAATATGGTAGCGTACAGAAGGCGATGAACAAATGGCGCGACTATATGGTGAGTATGGGCTTCGGCTATAAGCTGGGTATTGACCTGCCAGGAGAGAAACGCGGTCTGATTCCCAATGCGGACTATTATGACCGTGCCTATAAAGGCTCCTGGAACGGACTGACCATCATCTCTATTTCCATCGGTCAGGGTGAGGTGAATGCCACCCCATTGCAGATAGCCAATCTTGGAGCAACAATTGCCAACCGCGGTTATTACTATACCCCCCATGTAGTGAAGAAGGTGCAGGGTGAGCCGTTGGACACCACCTTTACCCGGAAACATTATACCTTGGCAAAACGGGAGGCATACGACTATGTGGTGGCTGGTATGAGGGCTTCTGCCACAGGTGGTACCTGTCATGCCCTTGCCCAGTACGACTTTATGGCGTGTGGTAAGACAGGAACGGCACAGAACCGTGGTCACGACCATTCTGTGTTTATGGGTTTTGCCCCTATGGATAACCCCAAGATCGCTGTTGCCGTCTATGTGGAGAATGGTGGATGGGGTGCCACATACGGTGTCCCCATTGGTGGCTTGATCATGGAACAGTATATTCACGGAAAACTCTCGGAAGCTTCAGAGAAGAAAGCGACGGAGTTCCAAAACAGACATATCTCCTATGGCAACACAATCAGGTAAGCAGACTAGTATTTTCCGTTCTATAGACTGGTGGACGATACTTATCTATATCGCCCTGTTGACGTTTGGGTGGATTAGTGTGTGTGGTGCCAGCTACTCATACGGTGATGCGGATATCTTCAGTTTGGATACCCGTTCCGGTATGCAGATTATCTGGATAGGAACGTCTATCGTCCTGGGCTTCACTATCCTGATGTCTGATGACAGATTCTACGACACCTTTGCTTACATCATTTATGGGTTGTTATTGCTGTTGTTGTTCCTTACCATTTTCAATACCCATACCATCAAAGGCTCCCGGTCGTGGCTGGTTCTGGGTCCTCTTCGTATCCAGCCGGCAGAGTTTGCCAAGTTTGCCACCTCCCTTGCCTTGGCGAAGTTCATGTCTACCTATGGATATAACATCCATCAATGGAAGCATTTTGGTGCGACTTTGGCAATTATCTTCTTGCCTATGGTGTTTATCATCCTGCAGCGTGAGACAGGTTCGGCGTTGGTCTATTTTGCCTTTTTCCTGATGTTCTATCGAGAGGGAATGCCAGGTTCTATATTGTTTACGGGAGTAGCTGCAGTCATTTATTTCGTGGTAGGAATCCGTTATGCCGAGGTATATCTGGCAGACTCTCCCACCTCAGTAGGTGAGTTCTCCGTTTTGTTGTTGGTGCAGTTGTTTGTCGCAGGTATGGTCTGGGTCTATGGCAGAGACAAGCGGGTGGCATGGCATATTGTTATCTATAGTCTGGGAATCACCCTTTGTTCTTTGTTGCTGTTGAAATTCTCCTTTAATATCTGTTATGTCCAGTTGGCGCTGACAACGATACTTGTTGGTTATCTTATTTATGAGGGGTTGAGTTCCCGTATCCGTAACTATTTCTATATCGCACTCTTCACCGTAGGGTCAGTAGGTTTCTTCTATGGTGCCGACTTCATCCTCAATAACATGATGGAGCCCCACCAGCGGACTCGTATCAATGTGTTGCTGGGACTTGAGGAAGACTTACGGGGTGCGGGCTATAACGTGCATCAGAGTGAGATAGCCATTGGCTCAGGAGGATTGGAGGGAAAAGGTTTTCTGAACGGCACGCAGACCAAGTTGAAGTTTGTACCCGAGCAGGATACTGACTTTATCTTCTGTACGGTAGGTGAGGAAGAGGGCTTCCTGGGTTCAGCAGGTGTGTTATTGCTGTTTCTTGCGTTGATATTACGGCTGATTCATCTCTCAGAGCGGCAGCCGTTCCGCTTCGGACGAGTCTATGGCTATTGTGTGTTGAGCATCTTCCTCTTCCATGTCTTCATCAATGTCGGCATGGTGTTAGGACTGACCCCTGTCATAGGTATCCCATTGCCATTCTTCAGTTATGGTGGTTCCTCCTTATGGGGCTTCACCATTCTGTTGTTTATCTTCTTGCGTATTGATGCCAGTCGCAACCTGATCAGGTCGTAAACCTATTCCTGGGTCATTATCATGCCGATATCCGTTACCCCGGGCAATATTTCTCTTTTCATGTCATGACGTACAGAGACAGTCAACGAGTCTCCTTTGTGCAGATGGATGGTGTCAATGGGAAAAGAGAACTGATAGTGGCTGATGCCTTGTCCATGCACATTGCCTTCCTCGTCAATCAGTTTGCAGTTCAACGTGTCGCTATAGCTTCTCATGGAGGGGTATACTGTCTGGTCGACTATCAAGGATAGTCCCATGAACGGGAAGGAGCGTGCGATACGTATGCCGACAGTCTCCTGATAGACCCCATCCTGTGGAGCAGGAGGAATCTCATAGACGATAGCATCGTTCTTCTCCCAGCCAGTAACGTTCACATGCTGGTAGTGGCTATAGGTAGTCCTGCTGTCGCATGAAAGGAAGAGCAGTACCGCCCCTATATAATATAATAAGGTGTAACTACTCTTTCGCATCCTTGGGTTTCTGATCGCGTCGTTGTGACTGGTTGGCATTACCGCCACCGTTATTGGGCTTCTTATGCTTCTTCTTTTTCTTCTTCGCCTTGTCGAAACGGTTGATGTTCTCCTGCGTTGCAAGGTCAAGAGGGCGTTCCGGCTCCTGTTTCTTGCCGTCTTCCTGTAAGGAGAGCGGTTTCTCACCCTTACGGTTCATCTCGATAATCTGCTTGGCACGTTCTGCTGTGATAGTCTCCAGATTAGCAGCTACATGCTTGTCTGTAGAGTAGGAGACGAGTCCTGCCAGGATGTCGGCTTTGAAATAGTGGTATTCAGCATCCATGGTCTGCAGGGTGATATCCTTGGAAGGTAACTTACGGCTCGCCTCCACATAGTCATCCACCTCATAGTTCAGGCAGCATTTCAGTTTGGCACACATACCAGCCAGCTTCTGGGGATTGAGGGAGATATCCTGATAACGGGCAGAACCGGTACCCACACTGACGAAGTTCTTCATCCAGGTGGCACAGCAGAGCTCACGTCCGCATGGTCCTGTACCTCCGATGCGTCCAGCCTCCTGTCTTGCACCAATCTGTTTCATCTCGATACGTACATGGAAAGCAGCGGCAAGGTCTTTGATGAGTTGGCGGAAGTCGACACGCTCGTCAGCGATATAGTAGAAGATCGCCTTGTTGCCATCCCCCTGGTACTCCACGTCACCGATCTTCATCTTCAGTCCCAGCCCCTTGGCTATCTGCCGGCTCTCTATCATGGTAGCGTGTTCCCTCTTCTTCGCCTCATGGTATTTCTCCATGTCGACAGGGCGTGCGATACGGTAGATACGCTTGATATCGTCAGCACTCTTGAGGTTTGCTTTCTTGATCTGCAGTTTGACGAGTCGTCCAGTGAGGGTCACCACTCCGATGTCATGCCCCGGGTTAGCCTCCACGGCGACGATGTCCCCTTTCTTCAGCTCCAGGTTGTTGACATTGTGATAGTATCCCTTGCGGGTATGTTTGAACTGCACCTCTACCAAGTCTGTCGTATCCGTATTACCCGGTACGTCGGCAAGCCAGTCATAAGTGTTCAGCTGCTTATCCTGCCTGCCTACGGCAAGGCGGCACAGTCCGCGGTCACAACCGGTCTTTATCTCGAGGTCTTTTGCTTTTTCCATATTCTTTTCTTTTTTTATAGTTCCAATAGTGGCTATAGTACCTATAGTTATTTTGTTATTAATAGTACAATCATTTGAAGGGCGAAGTCAAAGAACACGATCTTCGCATTGGCATTCTGTCCGATATCCCTGATGGCACGGTTGGCAAGCTCACTGATGGGGATGACGTTCGCCTCGTTGATGAAGCGGGCGAAGTTCTTGGCAAAGTCCTCCTCCCGTTGGGACATGTAGCAGAGTTCCGGCTCCTGGAAGTTGAACATGAAGTTCTCGCGGATGAGTCTGAGGAAATAGTCGAGGAACCGTTTCTGCTTCTCACGTCCTATACCTGCCATCCGTTCGCTCCATGTCTTCAAGTCTTTCACCTTACGCTGGTAGGCAAGTCGCATCAGTGTCTGGAACATGTCGAGGAAGAACTCGTTCTCGGAGTCGACACTCAACATCTCCAGTGCTTTCAGCCAGCTGCCGTTCGCCATACGAGCTACCCGTTGTGCATTCTCCTCATTGAGTCCCCGTTGGGTGATGAGTGCCTGTCGGATATCCTCGTCGGCAATGCGTTTGACATCGATACGCTGTACACGGCTGCGGATAGTCTCCAGCAACCGTTCCGGTTCCTCGCATACCAGCAGGAAGATGGTCTGCTGCGGAGGCTCCTCCAAGAGTTTCAGTATCTTGTTGGCACATTCGATGTTCATGCGTTCCGGCAACCAGATGAGGCTCACCTTATAGCCCCCCTGGCTCGACTTGAGCGACAGCTTACGGATCAGCGCGTCGCTCTCACCTGCCGTGATAATCGCCTGCTGGTTCTCACCCCCCATCATCTCCAGCCATTCGTTCATGGTGAAGTAGGGACCTGCCATGACCAGCTCATGCCACTGCTGGGCGAAATCGTCAGACACCGGCTTATGGTCAGTACTCATTGAAGGCAGCTTGATAGTGGGGTAGGTGAAGTGCAGGTCCGGGTGCTCCCATTTGGCAAGCATCGCCTCTGCATTGCCGTTTCGGCTCAGCAGGTGCTTGGCGAAAGCCATGGCGATAGCCATCTTGCCACACCCCATAGGACCACACAGCATCAGCGCATGGGGCAACCGCTGCTCCTCTTCCATCTGAAGCAGCCGTTCCTGCACCTCTTGTTGTCCTATGACTTGCTCGAACATATTCTTTTAGTGATAGTAACTGTAGTGGCTATAGTAATCGTTTGGCGACCTCCACGACGGAGTCGACGGCAGACACGGTATAGAAATGGATATTCTTGACACCATACTCATAGAGCTCCTGGCACTGCTGGGTGGTCCATTCGATACCCAGTTGCCGAGCCTGCTCGTCCGTCTTACACTTCACAATCTCCTTTGCCAGCGCCTCAGGGATGTCACAATGGAATGTCTTGGGCACCACCGTCAACTGGCTCAGCTTCGCCATCGGCTTGATACCCGGTATGATGGGGATGGTGATACCCATCTGCCGAGCCTTCTCCACGAAGTCGAAGAATTTATTGTTGTCGAAGAACAACTGGGTCACCGCATACTGTGCCCCTAAGTCCTGTTTCTGCTTGAGATACTCCATGTCGCGCTCCAGGTTAGGAGCCTCCTCGTGTTTCTCCGGATAGCATGCCACCCCGAAGTCGAACTTCGCACCGGGGTGCTTGATGGGGGTGCCGTCGGCAAAGAATCCCTCGTTGAAACGCACCACCTGCCGAATCAGGTCAGTGGTATGGGCGTGCCCTCCGGGTGTGGGAGTGAACCGGCTGTCCTCCTTCGCTTTGTCACCACGCAGCAGCATGAGGTTGCGGATACCCAGGAACTGCAAGTCGAGCAGCTCATACTCAATCTGCTCTATCGTCGTACCGCTGCATATCACATGCGGCTCCACGGGGATGTCGTAGCGGTGCTGGATAGCGGCAGCGATGGCTATCGTACCAGGTCGGCGACGAATGCGCTGACGCTCAAACTGACCGTTCTCCAGTTCCTTGTAGACATATTCCGAATGATGTGTGGTGATGTTGATAAACGCCGGGTTGAAAACCGCGAGTTTATCAATCGTCTGGAACAGCGCCTCGGTGCCGTTCCCTTTCAGTGGTGGCAGCACCTCAAAGGAGAAGCGCCTCTCACCAGTATCTTGCTTGATATAATCTGCTACTGTCATCTTCGTGTACCTGCACAATACGCTACAAAATTACTCATAATTAAGGAAACAGCCAAATTTTGACCAGTTTTTTCACGTAAAAAGCCCTGCTTTCCCTTGTCAGGGAGCAGGGCTTTGTTTGTCAGGAATGATTCCTGTTGTTGTAATTCAATTTGATTTACTCGGTAATTCAAATTGATTTACTTTGCAATTCAAATTGATTTACTTTGCAATTCAATTTAAATTACAATTGCTCCGATATCACTTTGCAATACGGTAGATGCGGAATGACATAGAAGGGAGCTCGTCGTTGAGGACAGCCGACTTACCTGCGGCAGTCACTTGAGCCGTTCCAGTCTTCGGTGTAATCAGCTCGGGCTTGCAGATAGAGTTCTCGTCGTCCATGCCGTCATGGCAGAGTGTGAGGGTCTTTGCCGTGCGCTCACCCTTGATGTCCGAGAGGTTGAAGGCGACTGTCTGCTTCTGCTTCGAGGTGTTTGCTACCTTGATAATCACCTCCCCCGTCTTGCTGTCAAAGGCAGCAGAGGCGAAGAGCCCGTTCTGTCCAGCCTGGTTGGCAACAGGTTTCTTATCCATTGTCAGCGACAGCACGTTAGTACCCGCATTGGTGGCATACATCTGCTGCACGTAGTAGCTGACGGTCTTGAACATATCCGTATTATCATACCATATCTGGTCGGGGCGCCACTGCCATCCGTCCACATGGGCGAAGAGCGGAGCGGGAGTCGTCATGTGTACCACATCAGCATTGCGTTCGAAGCCGGTCATGAAGGCAGCCTCAAGAATGGCAGCCTCGTAATGGTTCCATTTCTTACCCTTGCCATGGCAGGCATACTCACCGGCGAACACTTTCGGACCCTTGCGGTCGTAGGAGTCGTAGCGCAGACCATGGGTCAGGAACCACTCCTCGTCGCGGTAGTAATGCTCGTCGACCAAGTCAGCCTTCTGAGCCTTCATCGCCTTCCAACCGTCCTCAAAGCGGTAGGTGTTGTCTGGCTTGTCCTCGGGGACAGGACCACTGGTTCCTACAATCTTGATGTTGGGGTATTTCGCACGGATGGCAGCAACGAAAGGTTTCAGACGCTCATAGTAGAACTCACCCCACTGCTCGTTGCCTACACCGATATACTTCATGTTGAAAGGAGCGGGGTGTCCCATCTCCGCACGGATCTTACCCCATTTGCTGTTGGCAGGACCATTGGCAAACTCGATGAGGTCGAGACAGTCGTCAATGTACGGCTGCAGCTCGTCCATGGGAACATGCGCACGCTCGTCGTTCCAGTTCTGGTACTGGCAAGCCATACCCACGTTGAGGATAGGCAGTGGCTCCGCACCGATGTCCTCAGAGAGCTGGAAGAACTCAAAGAAGCCCAGACCATAGCTCTGGTAGTAGTCGGGATAGTAACGGTAGTCGAAGGTATGCTCCCAGCGGTTGCCGTTCAAAGGACGGTTCTCGACGGGACCCAGCGTGTTCTTCCATTGGTAGCGTGTGGCAAGGTCGGTACCCTCCACGATACACCCACCAGGGAAGCGGAAGATGCCCGGCTTCAGGTCGGCAAGAGCCTGTGCAAGGTCACGGCGCATACCATTCTCACGATTCTTGTAAGTGTTGACGGGGAAGAGGGAGATATGCTCCAAGGCAACACTGTTGGTACCCTTCAGGAAGATGCGCAGATTGGCATGCTTGTCCTTCTTGGGTGATGTCAGCGTAGTGGTGTATTTCTTCCACTCAGAACCCTTGATGGTAATCTCCTGCTCTACGAACTCCTGCTTCTCGTCCATCGAGTTCTCGTCAATCAGCTGTACGCGGATGGCAGCCTCCCCCTTGGGAGCCTTTGCCCATACGGAGAAGCGGTAGGACTCACCCTTCTCGACACCGATGCCGAAGAATCCTTCGTTCACCAGACCCGAGCGACGCTCCTTATGACCAGGGTCGGAGAGTACCACATAATGCGGACAACGCTCAAAGGGACCGTCATCCTCCACGTCCACACAGCCAAATGCCTGCCATCCCATCAGTTCCTGCGGGAACTCAAAGGAACGGTTTTTGACGAGCTCACCATATAAGCCGCCGTCTGCGGCAAAGTTGATGTCCTCAAAAAAGATACCATACATCGTGGACTGAATGGGAGCCCCCATTTTCTTCGTGTTCACCTCCATCGTATTCGTCTGTCCGAAGGAAGAAAGTGCCGTTGACAAGGCAAGAGCACTGATTAGTAGTTTCCTGTTCATTTGTATAAATGTTTTGTAGTTATTTGTTTCTTCCGACAAAATTAGTTAAAAAGTATCGGAATAGCAAGGATTTTACTAAAAAAGCATTACTTTTGTGTTTAATTAAGAAAAGTACTAACATAAAACAACATTATGGAATATCAAAAGAGAGGTAGTTCTTCCTACCTGTTTTCTATCGTGCTGGTTGCCGTACTGGGAGGTTTGCTCTTTGGTTACGACACGGCAGTCATCTCTGGTGCGGAGAAAGGTCTGCAGGCTTTTTTCTCTGAAGCAAAAGATTTTACATACACCGACGGATGGCATGGCTTTACGTCTGCTTCCGCTTTGATAGGGTGTATCATCGGCTCTGCCATTTCCGGATACCTTGCCACCAACTTCGGGCGTAAGCGCTCATTGGTGATTGCGGGCATCCTGTTCTTTGTCTCCGCATTAGGGTCGATGGAGCCGGAGTTCTTGTTCTTCACACATGGAGAGCCTACTTACTCCCTCCTTATCATGTTCAACTTCTATCGTGTGATAGGAGGTGTGGGTGTAGGACTTGCCTCTGCCATCTGCCCGATGTATATCAGTGAGATAGCTCCATCGAACATCCGGGGTATGCTGGTCAGCTGTAACCAGTTTGCGATCATCTTCGGACAGCTGGTGGTGTATTTCGTTAACTTCTTCATCTTAGGTGACCATGTGCAGCCCTTGGTAGAGGAGATGGGTAAGGGTCTCGCCGCCATCAACCCTGCCGCGCAGTGGACGGTGACAACAGGATGGCGTTATATGTTCGGTAGTGAGGCTGTGCCCGCAGGACTCTTCGCCCTGCTGATCAGTCTGGTACCCGAGAGTCCCCGTTATCTGGTGTCTGTCGGCAAGAACGAACGAGCCCTGGAGATTCTGACGAAGATAAACGGTACCGACCGTGCCCTCTTTATATTGAATGCTATCAAGGAGACACTGGTGCAGAAGACAGAGAAACTGTTGTCTTATGGTGCCATGTGTATCTTCATCGGTATCATGCTCTCTGTCTTCCAGCAGGCAGTGGGTATCAATGCCGTGCTATACTATGCTCCCCGTATCTTTGGTGACATGGGTATGGAGAACCCGATGGTGGTTACCGTCTTCATGGGTATCGTGAATATCGCCTTTACCCTGGTTGCCATCTTTACCGTCGAGAAATTAGGAAGAAAGCCATTGCTCATCTGGGGCTCGTTAGGTATGGCGTTAGGTGCCTTCGGTGTGGCTGTCACATTCGGCAAGCCGGGTATGGCACTGGTCACAGCAGCCAGCATCATGGTTTACTCCGCATCGTTTATGTTCTCATGGGGTCCTATCTGCTGGGTACTTATCGCCGAGATATTTCCCAACACCATCCGTGGTGCCGCCGTTGCTATTGCGGTAGCATTCCAGTGGATCTTCAACTTCATCGTCAGCTCTACCTTCGTGCCGATGTTCAATATGCATCTGACCGAGGGAGATGACTTCGGTCACTGGTTCACCTACGGACTCTATGGTGTCATCTGTGTGATAGCAGCCCTCTTCGTATGGCGTCTCGTCCCCGAGACCAAGGGAAAGTCTCTGGAAGACATGACAAAGCTATGGCGTTGGAAGGCATACGTGCCAGGAAAGAATCCTCATGAAGAAGAGAATAATTAATGTTTAGCTTATGAAAAGAATTCTTGTAGCAGAAGACAATGACAGCAATTATATGCTGATGTCCTATATCCTGAAAAACCATTACGAGCCTGTAAGGGCCCGTAATGGACAGGAAGCTGTTGAGATGGCAGAGACTCAAGCACCAGATCTTATACTGATGGATTTGAAGATGCCAATATTTAATGGCTTGGAAGCCACTCGGATGATTAGAGAGAAAAATGTGGATATCCCCATTATCGCATTGACGGCAAATGCTTTCGATACCGATAGAGAGGATGCTGTTGCTGCTGGCTGCAACGATTTCCTTTCAAAGCCTGTCAGCAGTCAGAAGTGTTTGGAGGTTATCGCAAAATATATTTGATTATCGTTTTTGACGAAAGAACTCTTGCATCAGTTGCCGGCATTCTTCTTCTAAAATGCCAGATGTGATTGTTGCTTTAGGGTGTAAGGCATGAGGGGCATATTGCTGATAGCCCCTCTTTTCGTCCCTTGTCCCAAAAACGATGCGGGAAATTTGAGACCATCCTAAAGCTCCGGCACACATCACACAAGGCTCTACCGTGACATACAAGGTGCAGTTGCTCAGGTATTTTCCTCCTAACTCATTGGCAGCGGCTGTTATGGCTTGCATCTCAGCATGGGCTGTTACGTCATGCAGTGTCTCGGTCAGATTATGTGCTCTGGCAATGATATGGTCCTGACAGACAATGATGGCACCTATGGGTATCTCACCTTCTTCCAAGGCTAGCTGTGCTTCGGCAAGAGCCTTGCGCATATATTGTTCATCTTTTTTTTGCTGTTCTTCTGCTTCCATGTTGCAAAGATACGAATAAATTTTGTATCTTTGCAACATGGAATGGAAAATCATACATATTGCCGAGACGGACTCTACCAACCGCTGGCTTCGTGAACATGATGGAGAGGCGGATATGGTGGTGGTGGCTGATTACCAGACGGCAGGGAAGGGACAAGGCACTAACTCGTGGGAGTCAGAGCGAGGAAAAAATTTGCTGTTCTCCATCCTGTGTCATCCTCAGGACATACCGGCTAAGCATCAGTTCAGAATATCCATGGCAATCTCTATGGCGATCGCTGAGGCGCTTAGTGAGCAAATAGGTAATGTGAGCATCAAATGGCCTAATGATATCTATTGGCGGAATGCCAAGATATGTGGGATATTAATAGAGAACCGTTTGTTGGGTCAGGTCATCAAGGACAGCATCGTCGGTGTCGGCATTAATGTTAACCAGCGGCAGTTCTACAGTGATGCGCCCAATCCTGTCTCTCTTTGGCAGATTCACCGGCACGACACTGATTGCGACGTTTTGTTGCAGGATATCTTACGCCGCTTCACCTATTATATATTATTTAAAGACCTTAAGAAGCGGTATGTCAGTATGCTTTACCGTCGGAAGGGTTTTCATCCCTATATAGACAAGACAGGTACCTTCATGGCTGAGTTCGTGGATGTGGAGGAGGATGGGCATCTGGTGCTTTGCAAGGATGATGGGCAAGTGTGCCGCTATGCGTTTAAGGAAGTCAGTTTCGTCATTTGATGGCGATTCGAAATGTCGCAATATCGCAATATCGTAATATCGAAATATCGCAATAATAAAAAAAGAAGAACTATGGCAAGATTTAAGAGAATCCTCCTGAAACTCTCAGGAGAAAGTTTGATGGGAAAACAGGGTTATGGTATTGACCCGGAGCGTCTGAGTGACTATGCTCGTCAGATTAAGGAAGTGAGTGAGATGGGCGTTCAGATTGGTATTGTTATCGGTGGCGGTAATATCTTCCGCGGACTGAGTGGCTCACAAAAAGGCTTCGACCGTGTGAAGGGCGACCAGATGGGAATGTGCGCTACGGTGATCAACTCCCTCGCCCTCAGTTCAGCATTGGGAGCTATTGGTGTGAAGAACAAGGTGATGACGGCAATCCGTATGGAGCCGATAGGTGAGTTCTATACCAAATGGAAGGCAATAGAGGCAATGGAGCAAGGGTATATCTGCATCTTCTCAGCAGGAACGGGTAATCCCTATTTCACGACCGATACAGGAAGCAGTCTGCGTGGTATCGAGATAGAGGCTGACGTAATGCTGAAGGGTACTCGTGTGGATGGCGTTTATACTGCTGACCCAGAGAAGGATGCCACTGCAACGAAGTTCAATGAGATTACCTATAAGGAGGTTCTTGCACGTGGACTGAAGGTGATGGACCTCACTGCTATCTGTATGTGTCAGGATAATAACCTGCCAATCTATGTGTTTAACATGGATATCGTCGGTAACCTGAAGAAGGTGATGGCTGGAGAGGAAATCGGAACACTTGTTCATCCTTAGTTAACGAAGAAGCCTCCCTATTGTGGGGAGGCTTCTTTCTGTTTATTCTTCGCTGAACTCTACATATTCACCGTCGTCGCTGTCATAAATCTTTCTGTTATCACGCCCCTTACGTTGGTCAATAATTGTTTCGCCTGTAGCTGTCTTGGTGCGTATCTCTTCCGGTCCCTCAGACTTGTCCTCTCTTACGGAACGCGGCTGTTGCTGTTCTGTGGCAGTCTTTCCGCTAAAATGATATTGTCGTTGCTGACGACCTGTCTCATCACGGTATCTCTGTGCTTTTTCATCTGCGGCCTTCTTTGCATTCTTCTTGTTTTTTTTTATAGACTTAATGATCTGGTCCCCTGACAGCAGGAGGAGAAAAACAATAAAGAGGAATACAAAGAAAAAGAATGGAATATTCTCTTTCATAGTAGTGTAGGGATTAGTTATTAGTATTTTTCTTTGACGTGATTAAAGATAAAATGATATACCAGGCAATGATGGCAGCTAAACCACTGATGCCTAAGACGGCAAGAAGAGGTATGCAGGTTAGTAGGAAGATGTATTTTATTTCATTGCCTTTCCATCCCCAGTGCTTGAATTTCAAGGCGAACATGGGAATCTCGGCAATCAGGAGATAACAGCTGATAAATATGCCGACGAATACGGCATAATATAAATAGGGGGATGTTCCAAGCCATTCACCGGCTCCTACCAGAAGGGCTCCCCAGAAAAGGGCGTTAGCAGGTGTGGGTAATCCGATAAATCCCATCGCCTGTCGTTCATCGAGATTGAACTTGGCAAGTCGGAGTGCGGAGAAGGCAGCCATGACAAAGGCTGCATAAGGCAGATAATGCCATGGAAGATATTCGATATGGTTCTTCAAAAAGTCAAAAATAATTGCAGCTGGAGCAAAACCGAAGGTAATATCATCTGCAAGGGAATCGAGTTCTTTGCCGATAGGGGAGGATACACCCAGCAGACGGGCACTCATCCCGTCGAAGAAGTCAAAAACGGCACCAATCACTATAAACAAGAGCGCAATATCCCATACTCCACAAAATGCCCAGTAAGTAGCAATGCAACCAGAAATGAGATTACAACATGTAATGGTGTTGGGGATATGCTTTTTCATGATGCTCAATAATCGTTATTTTAGTTTTGCTATCACAGTCTGGTCTCCAGTCGTCGGCTGGTTCATTATCACACAAGGTTTGGAACCCAGGGGAAGGAAGACATCTACACGGGAACCGAGTTTGATGAATCCTAAATGTTCGTCGATATAGCACTCCTCTCCGGCTTTTGCGTAAGTCACGATACGCCGTGCCATTGCACCGGCTATCTGTCGTACGAGAATATCCTCACCGTCAGGAGTGGTAATCATGATATCCGCATGCTCGTTCTCCTCACTCGCCTTAGGCAGCCATGCCTTATGGTAATTGCCGTTATGGTGGCTCACGAACTTAACTTTGCCATCCACAGGGAACCAGTTGGCATGGACATTGAGCGGACTCATGAAGATACTGATCATCAGGCGCTTGTCATGGAAATACTCGTTCTCTTCTGTCTCCTCTATCACTACGATCTTTCCATCAGCAGGAGCCACGACCAGTTTCTCGGTGTCTCCATTGAAATAACGGATAGGACAGCGATAGAAGTTGAGTGCCATAGCCCATGCGGTACCGAAAATGGCGATAAATACCCAGAAGGGAATAGGGTTGTCTATCAGATACCAGAGGGCAAAGCCGATACCCATCAGCAACAGCATACTGATTGTCAGTTCATTGGTACCCTCCCGGTGTATTCTTATTTTCTTCAGCTTTTTTATTTTTTGGATTCTTTCTCCCATGAGTAGTTTTATGGATTGTTACCATTCAACATGCAAAGATACGTTTTTTTTGTCTATCTTACAAATTTTTTACCTTATTCTTTTGGTTATCTCGTCTTTTCGGTGTAACTTTACCGCTTAAATCAGAAATATTATTCTCTATGGAAGACTTTATACACTTACATGTGCATACATATTACTCTATCCTTGATGGTCAGTCGAGTATCAAGCGTCTGGTGGACAAAGCTATAGGAAACGGCATGCGGGGCATGGCAATTACCGACCATGGAGATATGTTCGGTATCAAGGAGTTCCATGATTATGTAGGAGGTATCAACAAAGGTCGCAAGAAGGAAGGTCTGGAGCCTTTTAAACCGATCTTCGGTTGTGAAATGTATGTGTCACGTTATGGCGGTAAGGAGCTTCGACGTGGTAAAGAGGATATGAGTGGCTATCACTTGATTGTGCTTGCCAAGAACTATCAGGGCTATAAGAATCTGATCAAGCTGGTCAGTAATTCATGGGTGGACGGCTATTACATGCGTCCCCGTACGGACCGTGCAGATTTGGAAAAATATCATGAGGGACTGATAGTATGTTCTGCCTGTATTGCTGGCGAGGTGCCTCATAAGATATTGGAAGGAAACATTGCCGGTGCCCGTGAGGCGGTAGAGTGGTATCATGGAGTCTTCGGTGATGACTACTATCTGGAGCTTCAGCGGCATGAGGTAACGGATCCTACCATCCGTGCTAACAGGGAGACTTTTCCTTTGCAGCAAAAAGCCAATAAGGTATTGATAGAGTTAGCAAAGGAATATGGCATCAAGCTGATATGTTCGAATGATGCCCATTTCGTTGATCAGGAGAATGCTGAGGCGCATGACCACCTGTTGTGTATGTCAACGGGTAAGGACTTGGACGATCCGACCCGTATGTTATACTCCAAGCAGGAGTGGTTTAAGACCCGTGAGGAGATGAACGCTATCTTCTCCGATGTCCCTGAAGCCCTTGCTAATACCACCGAGATATTGGATAAGGTGGAGATATACAGTCTTGACCATGACCCCATCATGCCGTTCTTCCCTATCCCGGAGTCTTTTGGTACGGAGGAGCAATGGCGGCAGAAATTCACAGAGCAGCAACTCTATGATGAGTTTACCAGTGACGAGAATGGCGAGAATCCTTTGTCACCAGAGGAGGGAGAGAAGAAAATCAAGAAATTGGGTGGTTATGACAAGATATACCGTATCAAGTTTGAGGCTGACTATCTTGCGGAACTTGCCTATAAAGGTGCCAAGAAGAGATATGGCGACCCCTTGTCGAAAGAGGTGGACGACCGTATTCGTTTTGAGTTGCATATCATGAAGACGATGGGTTTCCCGGGATACTTCCTCATCGTGCAGGACTTCATCAACTCGGCACGTGACGAGTTGGGCGTGATGGTAGGTCCTGGACGTGGCTCTGCGGCAGGCTCAGTGGTCGCCTATTGTCTGGGTATCACCAAGATTGACCCGCTGAAATACGACCTGCTGTTTGAGCGTTTCCTGAATCCCGACCGTATCTCTCTTCCTGATATAGATACAGACTTTGATGATGATGGTCGTGGTAAAGTGTTGAAGTGGGTAGAGGATAAATACGGGCATGAGAATTGTGCGCATATCATCACTTATGCGACCATGGCTACCAAAAACTCCATCAAGGACGTGGCACGTGTGGAGAAGGTGCCGATTCCAGTATCAAATGCCTTGTGTAAGGCTATTCCTGACCGTCTGCCGGATGTGGATGGTAAGACACCGAAGATGAATCTGACGAATGCGATCAAGGCAGTTCCCGAGCTGAGGGAAGCCGAGGCAAGTAATGACCCTGCCTTACGGAATACTATCAAATATGCCAAGATGCTGGAAGGAACAGTGCGTGGGACGGGTATCCATGCCTGTGGCTTTATCATCTGTCGTGACCCTATCAGTGATTGGGTACCAGTGTCCACTGCTGACGATCCGGACTTCAAAGACCAGAAAACGAACTGTACGCAATATGACGGTCATGTGATTGAATCCACAGGACTTATCAAAATGGACTTCCTTGGGCTCAAGACATTATCGGAGTTAAAGGAGGCGTGTGATATTATCAAACAGACTCGGGGTATCGATGTCGATTTGGATAACATACCTATTGACGACCCTAAGACTTATGAGCTGTATCAGCAGGGGCGTACCGTCGGCACTTTCCAGTTTGAATCCAATGGTATGCAGAAATACTTGAGGGAATTAAAGCCTACAGTATTTGAAGACCTGATAGCCATGAATGCCCTTTATCGCCCGGGTCCTATGGGATATATTCCCCAGTTTATCAGACGTAAGCATGGTGAGGAACCTATTACTTACGACATTCCCGTCATGGAGAAATACCTGAAGGACACCTATGGTATCACGGTCTATCAGGAGCAAGTGATGCTCCTTTCCCGTCTTCTTGCCGATTTTACCCGTGGTGAGAGTGACGCTCTTCGTAAAGCGATGGGTAAGAAGAAGAAGGACATCGTTGATGCCATGAAACCCAAATTCATTGAGGGCGGCAAGAAGAACGGACATGACCCTAAGGTGCTGGAAAAGATATGGAGTGACTGGGAGGCGTTTGCTTCGTATGCATTCAATAAGTCACATGCGGCTTGTTACTCCTGGGTGGCATTCCAGACTGCTTATTTGAAGGCGAACTATCCTGCGGAGTTTATGGCAGCGATTATGAGTCGTCGCCGTGACCAGATTTCTGAAATAACGAAGCTGATGGATGAATGTAAGGCGATGGGTATAGCCACACTGGGTCCTGATGTCAATGAGAGTTATACAAAATTCGGTGTAAACAAGAAGGGTGAGATTCGTTTCGGACTTGCCGCTATCAAAGGAATGGGTGACAGTGTGGCACATGCCATTATTGATGAGCGGGAGAAGAATGGACCTTATAAGTCTATCTTTGACTTTGCCCAGCGTATTAACTTCTCATGCGTCAACCGTAAAGCCTTTGAAAGTCTTGCTTTAAGTGGCGGCTTTGACAGCTTTGGCATTCCCCGTGAGAATTTCTTTGGTCTGAACAGTAAGGGAGAGGTGTTCCTGGATACCTTGGTTCGTTACGGACAGATGTATCAGATGGGGATGCAGGAGATGCGCAACTCCCTGTTTGGAGGTGAAAACGAGGTGGACATCGCAACCCCGCCAATTCCCGAGGCGGCTCGATGGAGTGATATTGAGCGTCTGAACAAAGAGCGTGATTATGTAGGAATCTATCTGTCTGCTCATCCGTTAGATGAATATCGTGTCGTCCTTGAGAAATTGTGTAATACACATTGTTCGGAATTGGCTGATGTGCAGAAACTGTCAGATCGTGAGGATATCATCTTTGGAGGTATTGTGACAGATGTCCGGCAGAAGTTTACAAAACGGGGAGAACCTTGTGGCTTCATAACGATTGAGGATTTCCAGGGCGGTGGCGAGCTGGCACTCTTCGGAAAAGACTGGGGTGACCGCAAGGGAATGTTTGAGATTGGCTCAGCTGTTTATGTGACTGCCAAGCTGCAGCCTCGCTTCCTGCATAGCGACCAGATGGAACTGAAAGTGCAAGACGTCCAGTATTTGCAGACTGTCAAGGAGAATGCGCTTGACCGGCTGACTATTACAATGACTACCGACTTACTGGACGAGCAGATCGTGGAGGATTTAGGAGAGCTCATTACTTCTAATCCCGGAAAGACGAAATTGTTTATTCAGCTGGTTGACAGTACAGGGAACAGTCATGTCTTAATGCGTAGCAGCAGCAAATATGTTGATGTCAAGAACGCATTGGTCAACTTTATTGAGAAATCGCCCGGTTTAGACTATAAGATTAATTAGCTTTATCGTGGCATGGTTTTTGCATGAAACATCATATACATTATATTATTAATAATTAAATGCAATCAGATTATGGAAGTAACAATCACATCTGAAAATTTCGAGAGCCTGAAGAATGGCGAGCAGCCATTAGTGGTAGATTTCTGGGCAACATGGTGCGGTCCCTGCCGTATGGTTGGTCCCGTTATCTCTGAACTTGCTGAGGAGTATGACGGCCGTATTGCTGTTGGTAAGTGCGACGTTGAGGAGAATGAGGAACTTGCTGCAGAGTTTGGTATCCGTAACATCCCAACCATCCTGTTCTTTAAGGGAGGTCAGTTGGTTGATAAGATGGTAGGTGCCCAGCCGAAGGCAAAGATACAGGAGAAATTCGACGCATTGTTGTAAATAAAAACAAGAAAGGTCTCTTCTTAGAAGGAGACCTTTCTTGTACCATCTTCTTGCTCGGTAATACTGACTCGCACTGAGTCATCGGGCAAGATTTCTTCTATCAGCTCAGGCCATTCTATCAGGCAGAGCGCTCCACTGTAGAAATATTCCTCATATCCCATGTCATAGACTTCTTCCAGTTTCTTGATACGGTAGAAGTCAAAATGATAGGCGGTATGGGTGTCAAGGGTCGGGAGGTCAGTGTTGAGCGTATATTCATTGACGATGGAAAAGGTAGGACTGGTGATGACATCATGACAGCCCAGCTCCTCGCAAATTGCCTTGACGAATGTTGTTTTACCTGCTCCCATCTTGCCATAGAAGGCGAAGACGCGTGTGTCACCGATATGTTGGATAAACTCGTGAGCAGCCTCACGGATGGTGTCTATGCTTTGTATGTTTATTTCCATGATTATCTGTTTTTTCCTTTTAGTGTTATGAATGGTATCATCATCTCTTCCATCGAGATGCCTCCGTGTTGGAAGGTATTCCGATAGTAGGTGACATAATAATTGTAGTTGTTGGGGTAGGCAAAGAACTGGTCACCAGTGGCGAACACATAACTCGTTGAGAGGTTAGGTGTCGGAAGGTATGCTTTCTGTGGCTCCTTGATGACGAAGAGGTCTTTGTTGTCATAAGCGAGGTTCTTGCCGAGTTTATACCGCAGATTGGTATTCGTATTACGGTCACCGATGATTTTGACGGGTGAGTTGGTACGGATAGAGCCGTGGTCTGTGGTGATAATCACCTGGTAGTCAGTCTGTGCCAGCTGACGGAGCAGTTGTGACATGATGGAGTGACGGAACCACGAGAGGGTCAGTGAGCGGTAGGCTGCCTCGTCATGTGCAAGCTCACGTACCATTTTGGACTCTGTCCTGGCATGCGACAGCATGTCGATGAAGTTAATGACCAGCACGTTGAGGTCGTTCTTCTCCAGCAGCGGGAACTGGTTCATATAACGTTCCGCATCATCTGTGGTATTGATCTTATGGTAAGAGAAAGTGTCATGTCTCCTGTAACGGTCAATCTGTGTCTGGATGAGAGGACCCTCATTCAGGTTCTTTCCCTCTTCCTCGTCCTCATCAACCCAAAGGTCAGGAAACATACGGGCTATCTGGTCGGGCATCAGTCCTGAGAAGATGGCATTGCGGGCATACTGTGTCGCCGTTGGCAGGATACTGCAATAGAGCTGTTCGTCAATCTCGAAGTCAGAAAGCTCTCCCTCGATAGTCTTCCATTGGTCATAGCGGAAGTTGTCGAGTAAGATGAGAAAGACCTTCCTTCCTGCCGTGAGGGCAGGGAAGACTTTCTGTTTGAAGATGTCAGGACTCATCATCATCTCACGTTTCTCCAGCCATCCCATATAGTTCTTCTTGACGAACTTGGCAAAGCCGATGTTCGCCTCTTCTTTTTGCATCCGCAGCATGTCACCCATTGCCGAGTCGGTGGCAGAGAGCTGTAACTCCCAGCGGACAAGTTGGCGGTACATCTCCGTCCAGTCCTCCCATGTCCTGCAGTCCATCATCTGCATACTCATCTGTTGGAATTGCTGCTGGTAGGCATTCTGTGTCACCTCGGCAACAATCTCACGCTTATGGATGAATTTCTTGAGTGTCAGTAATATCTGGTTAGGATTGACGGGCTTGATGAGGTAGTCGGCGATGTTCTGACCCACTGCCTGGTTCATGATGTCCTCCTCCTCGCTCTTGGTGACCATCACGACAGGGACGGTAGGTTGGATGTCCTTGATGCGCTGCAAGGTCTCCAAGCCAGTCAGTCCCGGCATCATCTCGTCAAGTAATACCAGGTCGAAGGTGCGTTGGCGGCATTCCTCTATGGCATCCGTACCATTGGTTACGGTTACTACCTCGTACCCCTTCTTCTCCAGAAAAAGCAGGTGTGGACGCAGTAGCTCCATCTCGTCGTCAGCCCAAAGTAATAGTCCGTTTGTCATAACTTATTATTTTTTTATTAAGAGGTGATAATCTGTGCTTTATTAATTCGTGATCCTATCTGAAGAAGTCATCAGGGAAGTCAACTGGTTCCACATTCTGTGGAGGGGCATCATTACCAAAGAAATCGTCTTCGTTTTCTTCTTGGGATTGTTGCTCCTCCTCTTCCTCCACCGGTTCCTCGACAATCGTGTCTGGCTGTGTCAGCAGTTGCTGTTGTGGGACGGGGACGGGTGCCAGTTCCTCTCGGAAGAAGATGTCGTAGTCATCGTAACTGTATACTGTTCCCAGCAAGGGGAGGTTCTCGTCACTGATGATGATGCGGCGGCAACCGGCAAGTCGCTGACTCATCTGTATGTTGGCAAACAACTGGTGGGCATATTGCAAAGCCTCGTCGTAGCTGCGGAAACCGCTGACCATCATACGGCTGATAGCTCCATCCGTGTCGATATTGATATCGAAGTTACGAACCAGGTAACTCGTGAAGTTGTACTTCGCGATGTCATAGAGCAACTGGTTCTGGTTGACACTGTCTGGCGAGTAGGCGAGGATGAAGGTGTAGCGGGTATCCCTGACAGTGCTCAGCGTGTCCATGGCAGTCGAATCGTTAGGATTCTCCAAGTTCTGTCGCTGTCTCCAGATGTCGTCAGCCGTCATACGGCTACCTACTAATCGTCTGCCCTGCTGTACACCCTTCACTATCTGTCCTGCCATCTCGCTGACCTCACTCTCAGGATACTGCTCCACAATCTGCCGCATCCGTGCCACACAGCTGTCAGCCCGCTGGTTGTTCAGCAGGCTCAGTCCCTCGATGAACAGGAACTTAGCACGGTTTTGTCCGTTGGGGAAGCGCTCAGCCGATAGTCGGACGTTTGTCTCCACCTCCTTATACCGCTCTTCGCGGAAAGCCTGATAGGTGGCGGCATAGAGAGAGTCCTCGATATGTTGCCCGAAACGCTGGTTCTCCGCATAGTAGGGGTCAGAGAGCAGAATTGTCCACTGGCTCTCCGCATGACTCTCCTTCATCCTTGCCAGTGCCATCTCCGCTTCATCCCATTTCCCTTGTCGGGCATAGATGAGGTAGAGGTGATACCACGCTTCGTCATTATGCTCGTAGTCAGGATATTGGGTGACGAGTCGGTAGAGCATGCGATGGCTCAGTGTCAGGTTGTCGAGTTTGTCTTTGAGGATGATGCCAGCCTTCAGGAGCGACTCCATGATAATAGCGTCACTGGCTTGCTTCTGTTCTTCAGTAAACGGTATCTGTGCAAGGTAATACTCTCTGGTATGAGGGTCGCTTGCCTCAGTGGCTACACTGTCCGCTTGTTGCGAGGACGTGATGGAGTCTGTTGACTCTGTGCCGTCCAGACCCGTCTCCTGCTCCTCTTGTTGCTCCTCGTCTTGGTCCAGTTTCAGTACGGTGAGGTTGGAGCGTTGCCAGTTATCCGCATTGGGTCGTTTACCCCATTGTTGCTCGAAGCGTTGTTTTCCTTGGCTGACAGCCTGTGGGTTGTAGAAATACCAGACGTTGCTCTGTTGCGAGACAGGAGTAGTGGGTCGTCTGGTTGTCTGTGTCTGCGTCTGTGGCAAGTTGCTGCCACCACTCTGCTGCAACTGTTGTTCAGCCTCCGCTTCCTGTTGTTTCCGTTTCTCCTCTTTCTCTTTCCTGATCAGTTCCTGGATGACCCTGTCGATGGCTTTGTTACGCTCAGCCTCCGGCATATTCGCCAGTTGTTGCAAGGAGTCTTGCAGATGGATAGCTTCCGTAAAGGGTACCAGTTCGTCGAGGACTTTGGAGCGCTGGGCAAGTTCCTTATAGCCGGGGCGGTCCTGGTCGAGGAGTCCGATGGCTTCTCCATAGCAGCGTCTTGCGTCACTGTATTTCTCCTGCTGCCAATACAGGTTACCCAACTGCCATAGCAGCACTCCTTTCTCTGTACCGCTGCGAGTCGCTTTCTCATTGCCTTTCTCATAGGCAGCGATGGCGTTGAGGGTGTCCCGCTGGATGAGATAGGTATTGCCGATGGCGTAATATATCTGGTCGAGATAGTCCTTGTTGTTGTCAGAGGCAGCCATGCGCCGCAGCCGTTTGATGGTGTTCTTGGCATCTGTCGCCGCCATCACCTCACTCTGTGCGATACGGGCATTGAACTCCAGCTCATAAGGCGGGTTAAGCCGGATGACGCGCTTATAGGCATCGTATGCCTGCTGGCGATGCCCCTGCAGTGTCTCTATCTGTCCCATCAGGAACCACATACGGGCACGTTGTTTCTTCCTCCGCTCATGACGGATAGCCTTGCGAAGATAGATGACCGCTTCTTGCCAGTGCTCACTGCGGATATGATAGTCGGCAAGGGTGTAGTCCCAGTCTGCGGCGGCTCTGCGTGGTATGGAGTCACGCCGTTGCTTCGTGATGAGGTCTTCTGCCTCATACAGCCAGTTCATTTCCGCATAGCATTTTGCCTGCCAAGCCCTGGCACGTGCCAGTATGACAGGTTGTGTCTGATACAGGCGAGCCATGTATCCGAAAGTGGCGGCAGCCTCCTCGAACTCTCCTTTCTGGAACTGTGACTTACCCATTAGCAGCCAAGCCCTCCAGAGGAACGGGTTATACTCTTTGCGGTTAAGCCATTCCAGGTCTTTCTTCGTCTTCCGCCTGTTCTTTTTCCATACGGGCCGTGACTTGATGCTGTGTCTGCGTATCGCCTTCTCTGATTTCTCAATGGCACGGTCGAACTGCGACTTTCCGATGTCCTTGCTGTTTTTGTTGGCAACGGTGTAGAGGGGAATCATCTGGGTATGGTCGTCCTTGTTCCCGGTCTCTTTCTCCAGACTGCCTTCGATGAAAGCCTGTGAGCCATTGAAGTATGTGTTGTAGCGGGCGTGGAACGAATGCCACCAGCGCATGGTTGAAGTGTTCTTCTTCGTAGAGCACGCCACCATGAGTAACAACAGCAGGATGAGCCCGCAGGTCTTCTTTCCTTTCTCCACCAAGTCGGCAAGCTTACATTCCGCTCTGCTGCTGCATGAGCCGCAGTCGCCCTCTTTTTGCACGACAGGCTCGTCGTCACCCCTTGAGAGGATGGCGGCGACAATGCCGAGCAGGACAAGTAATCCGATGACGATGAACAGGAAATCCACGATGCCTCTTTAATCTTTAACTTCTATGTGGAACCCGCATTGCGAGAGGTCGTCCCAGTAGTTAGGATATGACTTGGTGACCACCTTGGGGTTGTTGATACGTAACTGTCCGGTGCGGAATGCCGCAGGGGCAAAGGCAAGTGCCATGCGGTGGTCCTCGTAAGTGTCGATGCCGTCTGCCATGTTTGGCTCACAACGCTCTCCGTCCCAGATGAGTTCACTGCCATTCATGTCTTTGATGATATATCCCAGCTTACGCATCTCCTTCTTCAGAGCCTCGATGCGGTCGGTCTCTTTGATTTTGAGGGTCGACAGCCCAGTGAAGTGGAAGGGCACGTTCAGCAGGGCGCAGGTCACGACAAATGTCTGTGCCAGGTCGGGCGCATTGATGAAGTCATATTCCAGCCGTGGGATGCACCGTCCTGATTTCTTGATGGTGACCACAGAGGGGACTCCCTGCTTTGTAGCCTGGAACTGGGTCTTCACACCCAGCAGACTGAAGATATAACGTAAGGAGGAGTCACCTTGCTTGGAGCCGTCAATGAGTCCTTCGAGCTGCACCGTCGCCTCATCGTCTTTTGACAATGCGACCATCTCATACCAGTAGGAGGCACCGCTCCAGTCGTTCTCGATATAGTACTGACGCTCCTTGTATAGCTGAGGACGTACCTCGATAGTCTCGAAATTGCTCCATTCCGCATCAGCTCCGAACTCACGCATTGTCCATAGTGTCAGGTCGATATAAGGCCGTGAGATGATGTCGCCAGTCAGTTGGAGTGTCAGTCCGTTATTTAAGACCGGACCGATCATCAGCAGGGCAGAGATATATTGTGAGCTGATGTTACCGGGCACTTCCAGCAAACCACCCTCCAGGCGTTTGCCACGGATGCGGAGTGGGGGGAATCCCTCTTCGCCCACATACTCAATGTCGGCACCAAGGAAGCGCAGTGCGTCTACCAAGATACCGATGGGGCGGTGTTTCATGCGCTCCGTCCCCGTCAGCACATGCTCCTCACCCTCTTTCACCGCCAGGAAAGCGGTCATAAAGCGCATCGCCGTTCCTGCCGCTTTGATATTAATCTCGTAGGGATTGTCTTTCAGTGCGGCGACGATGACTTTCGTGTCATCACAGTTAGACAGATTCTCCGGCAGCACACCTCCCCCTGTCAGGGCATGAATAATCAGTGCTCTGTTGGAGATACTTTTCGATGCCGGTAGTTTAGCTGTGTATTGGAGTCGGCTTGGTGCCGTAATCGTATATTGTGTCATTCTACGTACCTATTTTTATATATAACGTGACAAAGATACGGCAAATTGCCGTAATAACTGAAAAAAGTCCGTTAAAAATTTGCAATTACCGAAATAAAGCCGTACCTTTGCATCCGATTTCAGAGAAATCATTGTAAAAGGATCGGGATTTAGCGCAGTTGGTAGCGCACACGTCTGGGGGGCGCGAGGTCGCTGGTTCGAGTCCAGTAATCCCGACTGGAGAAAGGGAGTTGGAAACCAATAGGTTACAGCTCCTTTCTTTATGTCCTAAAGTTTACTCAATATCTTTGGAGTGACGGAAATCGTGACGGAATCCGTCACTAAAATCGTCACCTATTTATGAACGCTAAAATTTCGGTAACGTGCTACAGAAGCAAGATTTTGAGTAATGGAGAAGCTCCCTTAATGGTGAAAATCACAAAAAATGGGAAGCGTAGTTTGAAAACTTTGGGAATATCTCTGAATCCTAAATATTGGGATTTTGAGCGTGATAAGCCTAAGAGTAATTGTCCTAACAGGACGTACATTGTGAGTATCATAACGAACGCTTTGCAGAAATATCAAGCTATTCAACTTGATATGGAAACAAAAAACGAGGATTATACAGCTTCGGAGATTCTGGCTGATACGGCTATAAAAACAAAACTTGTAACTGTTGAGGACTTTCTAACCTCACACATTCAGCAGTTAAGGGATAACGGTAAGGTGGGTAATAGTTATGCCTATCTAAATCTAAGAACTACCCTACAGAATTACTATGGCAAAAAACTAAATTTTCTGTTTAATGCTATAGATGTGTCTTTTTGCAATAAATTTGAATCGTGGATGCGGAAGAATAAGTTTGAAGAAACTACGATGCACTATTATTTTCGGACACTTCGGGCAACCTACAATAAAGCGATAGAATCCCAATGTGCTAATCGGGAGAAAACCCCATTTATAGAATACAAATTGAGCCGTTTCAATACCAAAACAAAAAAACGGGCATTATCTAAAGATAACGTGAAAAAGATTCTTGAAATGAATAGTTCTGCTATGACTGAGAAAGCGCGTCTGGCACACGATGTTTTTTCTTTCTCATATTATTGTGGTGGAATCTCACTTGTCGATGTAGCCAACTTGTCACTAACAAATATTATAGATGGGCGACTGATTTACGAACGTCAGAAAACACACGGAATGATAAATTTGGTAATGCTTGATGAAGCAAAGACTATTATTGCTCGTTATTCAAACCACCAAAAGAAAGCAGGATATTTGTTTCCTATACTTGATAACAGGGTACACATAACACCGATGCAGAAACATAACCGAATAAGAAAACTATGTCGCCAGATAAATTCAGAACTTCATAAATTGGCAGACGAATTAGGCATAAAGGAAGATGTGACTACCTACGTTGCTCGTCACTCATTCGCCACCGTGCTAAAGAAATCTGGTGTTAATATCGGCATCATATCACAGGCTTTAGGACACCAAGATATAAAGACAACACAGATATATCTAAGCAAATTTGACGATGAACAAGTCGATTCCGCTATGCAAAATCTTCTGTAATAACAACGAAACTCCATCCTACTATGCGGATGGAGTTTCATTGTTTCCATCTATTCAGCAAGCCAGGCTTTACCATTGTTCTTGATATGTACCCTTGTAAACTCTCTCAAAGTTGAAACGAGGTCTTTCACCTTATCGGCTGTAGGCTCTGGCAGCACAATGTTTCGTGTGCTGTTTCTCCCAATATTGACACGGCGAGGTTTGCAGCGTTTGATAAGTTCAACAAATTCCTCTTTGTCGAAATCCATCAAAGGCTCTGCTGTAACCATCGTGTAGATTCCCATTTCTGCGATTTTCCCCATAGCCGCCACTCTTTCTTCAATGGTTGGAGCATTACCCATAATTTCAGCATCATAGCGATTGGTTTCAAGTGTGGTTGCTATTACTGCGTGTTTCATTACAGGATGGTTGGCAAATTTTAGGATTCTGGCAGGGTCTTTTGACTGAAAGAGATAAACAATGTGTCCTTTCTCTGGTCTGCTCTCGTTGAATAGTTCACAATGATTCAGAACTCTCATAATGAAAGCATCTGGAACGTCCTTTGCGAACATATCAATAGAACTGCCCACGAATAGGATTCCTGCTTCGTCCAAGTTGCGCTTAAATTCATTTTCAACAAGAACAGGCTTACATTTATATCTCTCACTAAGCAGGTTTCGCATATAACAATACTTGCATTGGTGAATACATATCCCTTTTATGGGATTCCATGTGTGAGATACGAACTCATACATATTGCCTTTAGCAACATTCAAAGGCTTTAAAAAATAATTATGTGTCATTTTTTCTAAATTAAAAGATATTTATACCAATTTGTTAATTTGTCACACTGTCTTAAATTTCGGCTCTATGAGATAATATCCTCTCCCCTCATGCCGTCTCTTCTCATTCGCTATGAAATATTCTTCGATGGTGTGAGAAGTGATTGCTTTCGGGTGAGAAATGTTGAGAATCTTAAATATTTCGGTAAGACGTTGTTTGATATACTTTGCCGAGTACCATTGATTAGCATAGAAACTTGCATTGATAAGTTTGATGGCATCTATTCCACAGGCTTTTTCTTGATGTTTCTTGATGATGATAGCTTCTTTGATTCTCGTTACGCAGTATTTCAGTTGTTCTATACGTTCTTTGCCCAATACATCATAGGCTTCAACGATTAGCGGGTCAGCAAATTGCAAGTCACGCTTATATTGATATTCTGCTTCTGTCTCACAGTTGCCAAGTTGCTCTAACTGTGCGACTATGATTTTACGCTTGTCCTTGATAGATATGCTTTGGTTTGTGATACTCAATCGCTCATAATCTCCAACTTTATATGAATGGTTGATGTGATTCACACAGAAGTAACCGCAAGTATCATAGGCATCTCTAAGTTCTATGTCGTTGTTGTAGAACGTCTTAACGATTTCTTCGTCTATGTAGTTATCTACTTTGAAGCTGTTTTCTTTACCGTCATTGTCAAGGAATCTGTTATAAGGGCTTGTAGTTAATAAAGCTCTGTAGGCATCTTTCCATTCTTCGTTAGAGGCGCTTTCTAACGCAGTCTGGATTTTCGCATATAATTCACAGTCACATTGGTATCGGAAAATGATTTGTTCCTTACTCTTTATCTGAATCTGTATGTTATAGTTGCTAATGTGGAAAGCCTTGTTTATTCCATTTCTGAATCTGCCTATGATTTGAACAGCATCCATATAAGGGTCTATCATAGTATAGTCTGCTACAAAACATTCAGTAAGCATAATCACATTAGGCATCGTTGACAATTCTATATCGAGTGCGCTATAAAATCTACTTGTCATCCAATTATAACGCGCCATCTTCTTTTTATCCCAGAACTCATAGGCACATTTAAACTTTAATTGCTTCAATTTTGCTACGCTTTTTTCTGAACAGAAAACGGCAGACTGATTCGCAATATCTAACTGTGTCATAAGTGAGAATATCATATCAGTGGAATTTGCGAACAAGAAAATAGGTTGCTCGTCATTTTCTAAAGATGCTATCAGTTCTTTAGTGTACTGTAGTACATTGTTTGTCGTGTGTAGATACAACTCCTTAAAGTAGTCGAAATCTGGCTTAATCTTTACGATGCAAAAGTCTTTGAAGCGTGGGTCTGCAAATTCTGTAGGTGGTGTTGCTGACACCATCGCTTTTTCTCTACACTCAAAAAACAAGTCTATTGGCAATGTAATGTCTTGTCTGTAGTCGCAATCTTTGATTATCTTCTGACATTCATCGAATAACAGGAAATACCCATCGAAACGTATGTCTATGTCAAGTTCTTCAAAGGCATCCAATACTTTTCGGAAACTCTCAGGTGTAGTGAGAATCTTAATGTATTTCTTTTTGCTGATACTCTTTTCTATGTACGCAGATACATCATCTTTATATACACCTTGATAAACTCCAAACAAATTGTCTCCTTTATGTTTTTCATCCTTACACTTACCATATATGACAGGTTTAGTAGGCTCAATGATAATTGAGTTTCGGGGAGCCTTGATTTCCGAATATGTTGCGCCAATCCCTGTAATGGTTTTATTGAGAATGGTGTTTGTCTCAATCATTGGGAGAATGTCAGTAAGATGCTGAACTTCACCGTTGACTTTTGTTATTTTGATGGATATTTCTTTCATTTTAATTGTCCTTTAGATGTAGAGGGAGATTTCTCCCCCTCTACGGGTTAAACTTAAATGGGCTGTTTATGTTCACGCAAATAGTCTAATGTTTCATTTGTTCGAGGTATGCGAAAAAAGATAGTACCCTTAAACATTGCTTTGATTGCACTTATCCTATCGTTGTACTCACGGAAAAGTGGTGTGTACTGTAGTGTTTGACCACCCTCGATAAATTGCTTCATTACTTCAAGTTGAAAGTCTTTGCCCTCTTCCAAACTTTCTGTTTGCATCGGGTCGCTATTACAGGCGATCGCTTCACCTTTCATCAGATAATGAATTAAATTATTAAAACGTTCATCGTTCAACTCATACTTAAAGCCTGCAACGTTCTTTGATTCTACCCAAGCATAAGGGTGACGGTCTTTTGTCGTGCCGAATCTGACTGATAGCTTTTCGCCACGATTCATCATCTTTTCAATTTCAGCGTATGCACCTATATTATCATATTGCTGTTTAGTGCCTTGCAGCGAGGCAAATAATGAGATGTTCATAATTTCCTTTTTTAAATTTTGGTCGCTTTCTTGTAAGGTAGCTTCCATCAACCTTTGCATAAGCATTTGTAAGAGCTCCTTTTGGCTTTTGCTGCTGCAAAGTTACGGCAAAATCCAATACGGAAAGAAGAAATGAACGGATTGCATGGGTGGTGAAAAATCACCAGAAATTTACCCCCATTCGGCTAAAGGTAGGTTAAGACAACAAAAAAGCCTACTGAATCAGCAGGCTAAACAAGGTAGTATCTATTGTGAGTTGGTATTTCCACGTCCTTACATTTACTTAGGTAGTTTTTCAAGAAATTCAGCTTGTCACCAGAATCACAATATTCTGTATCAAACCGCTTGTCATTGGAAATGCCTAACAGATATATCATTCTGGAAACAAGTAGCCTTTTATCCTTTGAAGCGTATATTTCCGCGTTGGCTTCTAAGGGTTTCAAAAACCAACTAAGATATTTGTCAAACAAGAAAAACTGTTTGATAGGTGATAAGATGGTAGTATCATCAACATTCACAGATGCAGAATCAAACATATCGCTATAGCCATCGTGCTTTTCCAGAAATTCAGTAAGGGCAACATTTATTAGGGTTAGTGTTTGACCGTCTTTGATTCTTACAGGGTGTTTCCCAACTTTTAAGGTCAGTTCACCGTTATTGGCTACGTTGATATAGTTTGGCTTTATCTCTGGCTGCAACTCATTCAGTTCTGCAATCAGATTCTTTATTTCCTCTCTATGTGTCTGATTCCGTTTGGCAGCATTGATGGTACTACCCTCAACGTGGTCTTTAATGAGTAGGCACAGATACCAGAATTTTGCACTATCCAATCCAAATGCCTTTAGTGTTCCTTGTACTTCTTCTGATTCTTCGTACTTATTCAGTCTGGAAGTATCAATATGCCCACTAAAATAACGCTGATAAAAGGTCATTGGTGCGAATGATGGAACTTCGCCTAACTCTGGGTCATATCCTGCCCAAAACCTGTCAGACACTTCATTCACATAATCAAATAAAGGGTCTGATTCTGGATTGAAATTCTCTATGTCCTTTATATCTGCTATCATACGACCGCCAAATTTACGAATAAAAGTGGAGAAACGACCGCCCCCTATGCCAGATTTAGTAAATATTAAATCTTTTCCCCTCCTATTCGTACTAATATAGCGACCTACAATTTTCACCCCCCTATACATATAGCAATGTAAAACGCTACATATTCTCAATTACTCAATATTTTGAATCGCTGAAAATATAAAAATCTATAGTTATGCGCAAACGAGCCCACCAACCTAAATCCCCCCCAGCATAATTGATAAGGAAAAAGAGATTGGAAACAACAAACAATTTTTCTATAGTATTAACCCCTAAATTTTCAGCATTATGAATGATTTAGTATTAGTGCCAACTATGGCAAAGAGATTTGATTTCTCAGATGCAGAAGTAATTGAGCCTATCAATGAAACTGTAGAAGTGCCTAACCACTTCATCGAAGCGAACACAGTAGAGGTAACTTTGGAACACCTCAAAAATGACTGTGTAACCCCTGTTTTCGCTAAAGACAATGAACTTACCATTAACCATGTTTCATTTATTGAAACTGTGGAAGATGCAGTAAAGGATTTCTTTAAAGGTGAGCAAGTGAATGATTCCCAGATTAGAGCAAGCCATATTATTAAGGGGCGTGTTCCTTCTGCTATCCATAAGCCTGCAAATCAACTGTTGGAAAGTGACAAAACTATCTATTACGAAAGATGTGCTTTTTCAATAGATGTGCCAACTATCTACCAAGACATTAACGGCAACCGTCTTTATTTGTCAGTAGTGGGAGTAAGAGCGTACAACAGACAAAATCTTTTCTCTAAGAAAGTGCCAGAGATTTTCCAAGTGGCTATTGGCTTTAAGAATACTGTTTGCTGCAATATGTGCGTTTTCACAGATGGCTTTAGAGGTGAACTAAGGGCAAGTAGTACAATGGAACTTTATCGGCAAGTGCTTGAACTATTCCACAATTTCAACCCTGCAAAGCAAATTCACTTGATGCAGCAACTTTGCAATAGTTCATTAACTGAACATCAGTTTTGCCAGATTATAGGCAGAATGAGATTGTATCAAAGTCTGCCAATGAGATTGCAAAGGAATATCCCTCAACTTCTGATAACAGACACACAAATAAACAACGTGGCAAAGTCTTACATATCAGATGAAAACTTTGGCAGTTATGGAACTGATATAAATATGTGGAAGTTCTATAATTTGCTGACAGGGGCAAATAAGAGTAGCTATATAGATTCGTTCTTAGACCGTTCTATAAATGCGTCTGATATTGCATTAGGGATAAATTCAGCTTTACACGGTGACGAAAGATATAGTTGGTTTATTGATTAGTAAGTAACATGGGAATAGTCCAGAAATGGATTGTTCCCCTTAAACTTTTCAGACGATGAAAGAACTAACAGTAAGATTTCTAAACGACAACTATACTTTAAAAGCGTTCTTTAATGCTGAATATAACATTATCAGTAAGGCACAGAATCAAGGAACGTGTAAAGGTTGGTTTGACGTGAAGTTAAAGAGTTTGGCACGTTTGCCCCTATCAATAAAGATAAGGTGTACCAAATTAGACTATGATAGGCAGATTTACAGGGAACGACCTAATTTCCCTTATCAGTCCTACTATATGGCAGAATATGAAGTACAACCTAATCCCCACAAAATAGAGAAGCTGATTTTTAGAAAAGATAGTGGTTGGTTTGCTTGTGGGGATATGGCACGACTTTATTAGTGTGTTGAAATAATAAGTGTATTCAGATAAATCTATAAAGTTATCTGGATGCACTTTCTTTTTGTGTTGAATTAAAACTTTGATTAAAATGAGTACGAAAGCAATTATCTATGCACGTGTTTCGTCTGTTGGTGATAGGCAGAACACAGAAAGACAGATTTCTGATTTATCAGAATATGCCACATATCAGAAATTAGAGATAGCCCAGATATTTGAAGAAAAGATTTCTGGTGCTAAGAAGAATGTAGAACGACCTATATTATTGCAAGCTATAGACTACTGTAAGCAAAATAAAGTATCTATCTTATTGGTTAGTGAACTTTCCAGATTAGGGAGAAATGCGTTTGAAGTTTTGGCAACCGTCAAAGATTTAATAGATAACGGCATTAACCTATATATGCAAAAAGAACAGCTAACTTTGCTTGATAATGATGGTAGCCCTACAATGTTTGCCCCTATAATGATAGCCACTTTATCAACGTGCGCACAGTTAGAACGTGAAAATATAAAGTTCCGTTTGAATAGTGGTCGCAAACTATATATAGAACGTGGTGGAAAGTTAGGGCGCAAAGTAGGTAGTACAAAAAGTCTAGAGCAGAAGAAAGAACAATACAAAGATATGATTGGCTACCTTAAACGTGGCTATTCTATCCGTAACGTGGCAAAGCTAACAGGAAAAGGAATATCTACAGTACAACGTATCAAAGCAGACTTCAATTTATAAACAGTAGTAGGACATCAAATAAAGGTGTCCTACTACTGATTTTTGCTTGATTTTACTGCCAACTGACCCCAAAATTCACAAATAACATTAACTTTTTGTAGAACTGTGGTGAAATATGAGATTTTATTTCTATATTTGCAGGTGAGTTTCAAGTACTCCTTTGAGTAGGAGTGCGTATTAATGACTCAAACTTAGTAAAAAAGAGTGATTGAATACTATTGATGTTTGAATCTGGACAATTCAACTATCTGTTTAATAGTAGGCAATATGCTCGCATCGTTAGGATTATTGTACCCTTACAGGGATTACTATATTCTATGGTGTGGGCTATTGTTTGTTACAAACAGATAGGTAGTCCAGAACCGAAACATCGTAGTGAGCAGTAGTCCCACACTCTTTAACAATAACCCGCTTTCTTCTTGGGATTAGTTAGCGCAAATTGAATGAAGATGAAGAAGATATTTATCTTATCAGTTTTTGCAACTTTTTTAAACGTTGTGTCTGCCCAAACAAACACATATGACGTCAGAGTTTATACCAATCCCCAAAGAAATGTTGAATACACTCCTAATGGTGGTAGCGTATATAAACAACAAATGGAAATGTACCAACAAGCAGACAAAAACGCTTTAGAACGTGAAAGACTACAATTAGAACGTGAACGGATGCAACAGGCAGAAATGTATGAAATGGCAAAAATGTCAGCAGCTACAAACGCAGAAGCTATGAAAATCGTTTCAGATGAGGTAAAGACTTTCAACGGCACAAATTTAACGACAAAAGCTATAGTTCCCATTAGAGCGCGTGTAGTGAAGCGAAATAATGGAGTTGTAGATCTGTCCTGTTTAGGAATTAAGGTTGGTGATATGTGGAAGCCATGTGAAAAGCCTATTTCTTCACTGCAAGATATGTATAAGTCTGCAACAAGTGATGATGAAAAAAGTATGGCTTTAGGGCTTATGGATTTAGGGAACTATTTACTTGACACAGGTACTGAAATCTATATTTTAAAATAGTAACAAGATGGAATCAACTACTAAAAGAAATTTTCTTTTGCTTGTCCTGTGCATATTTAGCATTATGTCATCTTATTCACAAGTAACTTTTAGAACCTGTTGCTATTACAATGACTTTTGGGGTGAATGGGAAGATTATTGGACTGAATGTTGGGGCGGCTATGATGGATTCATTCTATATCCAACAAAGGAGCATAAATCAAAATATCATTTCGCATTTCATATAGACGGTTACATAGAACCATCAAAGAAAGAAATTAAAGAGCATAGGAAAAGCAATACATGGTGGACTTACACAGGAACAGCAGAATATTATATTTCAGATGTCTATCCTACTTTCAAAAGTTGTTTGATGGAATTAGGGCGACCACTTGAAGAAAAAGATACGAAAGGTTACGATTACATCTACAAGAAATTGCCTTTGGCAAGGGCAACAAACATGCGCAAGTATGGCGAGGTTGTTGGGTTTACAAGAGTGAAATCAAAAGCAACTATAAAGATAGCACCTTATAAAGTATCTCCAGAAGTTTACAATATTTGGATTGATGGAGTTGCTTTCGCAATTTCTATGAACGGAAATCAGTTTTCAAATAAATAATCATTTGGTACGAGGTTAATTTCGGGTATGAAAAAGACAGTCCTTTTCGGTTCTCAAGTGTTGTTATATGTTCTGGCGATAACTATATTCCCTCAACTTTTTCTTTCTTGTAACCAGAAGAGACAGACACCCACAGAGCACACAATCTATCTGGAGAAAGATAGTGGATTAGTCTATTGTTATGCTGATAGCCAGAGAGTTGTTTTCAATAACGACTATATGGATGGTGGTGCAATGGCTATGATGATATACCCTACAGACAGTTGTGTTTATGTGATAGGCGATTTAGTGCCTAATAGTGATGGTTGGACTGTGAGATACCAACTATATAGGGTAAACGCCCAGACACTTGAAACGAAGCATATAGGCGATTTTGCAGCCATACATTTTGAAGATGATGGATTTAAGGCAGCTACTGCCAGACTGACTAATCCAGATGCGACTTGTACGGCAGACGAAGTGTTTGTGATGCGAGATAACTTCTATAGCTACGATGGTACGTTAATCCGCAAAGGAGAAGACGAATACAGTTACGATGATATGATAGCCCAATATAGCGACAGTCTTGTCAATGCAGATGGCATAAGATTAGGAAATAACGTAATACAATAAAAAAGGTGATATAATGAGAAAGTTTTATCTGTTTATGAGCCTACTAATTGGCTCTTTAGCTTTAACGGCTTGTTCATCGTCAAGTAGTGATGGAAACGAGATACCAAAAGATTCTTATGAAACTTACAAATCTACAGAATTTGTAAAGTACATTAACTCTCAGTATTCTGGTAGTGATAAGTCTGTTGTAGTAGTCAAATGTGACGATGATGTAAATTTTGGATATGACATAACTAATGGTAATGTTAGCATAGGCGGTTATGCGCTTGTAAAAGACAAAAGCAATCAATATAGCGTTGATGGCTATAAATATGATGGAATTATAAAAAATCAAGAACGTTTCAAAATATACAATGCCCAAAAGAGCAAGGCATTCTCTTTAAATATAGACAGCAATAGCGAACTTAACTTTGTTATCTATGGTCTGATTATGACCAAAGACAGCAAAAGCACTATCTGGAAACAAGACAAATATCAAATAAAACGTTCTGAACTCATAGATGATAGTTTTGATGTAATCGTAGGAAATTCTAAAGTTACTTCAGCAGCTGACGTCCTTTACAGTTTCCTTAGCCAAAGCCAAAAGGAGATAACAGCAAACTATCCCCAACTGATTATTGGCAAGTGGGAAAACAGCACAGGTACTAAAAGCTATGAGTTCAACGCAGACGGTACAGTTAAATTGGATTCTCACGTTTACCAATATAGCGTGATAGATGGTAGTGTGACTATCACAAAAACAGAGAATATTTATACAAATCCAGTAGAGGACTACATTATTAATTTACTAACGGACAACGAATTGCAAATGATGAATGATTACACAGCTTTAGCTTGGAGCAATAGGCAGACGTATCACAAAGTTAATCAGTAGCATTATAGGTAGTGGCATTTGGAAATATCTTTTACTGAACAACAAAGAATAAGGTTTCAAAGCCATTTCTACACGATTTTTCAAGATTCTGTTTGATGGGCTTGGAAGTCTCATTTTGATTGTTTATATTTGTTTTACTAAATCGTTCATAGTAACAATATATGCGTATTGTAGGGGTGCAGCAATGCACCTCTTTTTTGAGCGATAAAGTAACCACAATGCAGATTAGATAAAGCCCAGATAAGCATACAAGCAACCGTAACCCTTTGACCGATGGAAGATGTGAAAATTGCCAGACTGATAGCACAGAAAATAAGAGTTGGTGACATAGTACCCTGCAAACGAATAAACAGTATCATAGAAGATGCTTACAGCCAACTTGGAATCAGACATAAGGCTACATCAGCAGAACTTGAAAGATGGTTTGAATGTAGCCTACCATTTACTAAGCGCATAAATGGAATAGTTACCAAAGTAAGAAAGATTGAGAGAGCCAAAATAAGAGTGCAATAAGATTTAGGGGCGCAAAAAATAGCGTCCTTTTATTTGGTTTTCGATGTAACCGAGAAATTGAGATTTATATATGTTTTAAGTTGAAAATTTGACTGTCCAATCAGCCGATATATGACTGTCCACTTACGGCTATAACATACTAATAACTACAGATATACTAATACGCTATATAGCGCAACGCCCATTTGGGCATTTCGCCAGAAAAAAATGTGAATTGTTACGATGAACTATAGAATGATAAATAACAGGATAGCCGATGTACTATCTCCTTTGGAAGCCTATACTTATTTTTGTTTGGCTATAAAGTCTGATTTTGAGACATTCCTTTCTAACGTAAACCAAACTACTTTAGCATAGATAGCGAATGTGTGCCAAAGCACCATACAAGAACACATTACCAAATTTGAACAGGAAAGATTAATAATGGTAAACAGGACAATGAATAAGAATGAAGATTAGGTGTTCAGAAAGAATAAATATCGACTATTATATGATAAGGCAGATGATGGGTTGTTATGTCATTTCGTCTATATTGATGGAGAACTTATCAATGCTCCAATTAAGAGAGAACTAAAAGGCTTTCTTATTCTATTAAAGATAAGATGTTTAAACTATACGAATATTTGTGCGTACTCTGTTAGAGAGTTAGCCGATACACTTGCTATAGGTAAATCAATGGTTGACAACTATCTAAAGATGGCTGAAGAAACAGGATATATCAAGCGAGACAAAAAGAAGAAAACTATAAAACTACTCAATGAGAAGATTTTTATTGAAGCGAGAGAAACGGATATTTCTAGAATCAGAAAATTATATCCAGAGGTGATTTCCGATGATATGTTTGATTCTAAAGGTCGATATATCAAATAATGGTGATTCTATAAGAAAGTGACATTTCTTGCAGAAAAGATGATTTATAGTCCATTCTGTTAAAATGTCACTTTCCCAACAGAACAACATCTAAAGTCCGAAATACACAATAACATCAAATACCACAGAATCACTAAAACAAGAAATCTCCATTTTTACAATTATGTTTCGGAGCGCAACTGAATTTTTGCGATAAACGCTTCTTTATGTCGATTTTTTATTGTATCTTTGTACCCGATTCTAAGGAATCAATGCGAGAATTGAAATATTGAAGTTTAACAAGACGTGATGAAAACCGTCACGAAAACCGTCACTCTTAAAACAGAGATAATCAGTATAATATTGATTATCAACGGGATTTAGCCCAAGTTGGTAAACTTCTGGGGGGCGCGAGGTCGCTGGTTCGAGTCCAGTAATCCCGACTGAAAGAGAATCCAAACCGCTGTTCGTCAGTAGTTTGGATTTTTTTAATGCTTCAATTATGTTATATGTATGTTACATGTTTGCCAAACATGTAACATGCCATAAAGCCTCTGGTTATCGGGGTTTGCGCCCTGTCATGTTATATGGTTATATGTTTTGCGGAATTCATAAAAAATCAGTTACCGACTGAGGGGCATTCAGTTACCGACTGAAGCCCACTTTCCTACCGACTAAAGCCTGTTTTCATTACGATTAACGCCTCCATTTGATAAGGATATAGTTTTTCCCTCGTTCCGATACCTCCTAAGGGGGTACTCCGATATCTCCTATGGGTGACGCAAGACATCCTTTAGGGGGTAAAGGAACTATCCCCAAGACCCTTAGAGATAATCCCCAAGCCCCACGAAGCCCGTACCTTTGTCCCACGGAGGCGGCACCTCCGACCCTTGGAGGCGGCACCTTCGCCCCTCGAAGCCCGGGGCTTCGCCCCACGGAGCCCAGGGCTTCACACCCCACATGCAGTATTTTGGTAAACATAGTAACTGTGTTGAGTGAATTTTTAGGGCAAAAACGCCATTCGTTGTCACCCTTGTCACCTCGTTGTCACACGTAACACGCTGATTTTCAGAAAGTGTTGCAAGGTGGCAACGGTTGCAAGGGTAAAAAACTTTATGTATGCGCGCGTGCGCGCGAGGAATTCTGATACTCCTATCAAACAATACGAGTATCTTATTTGTAATTCCGCCTATCTTATTTAAAATTCCGCCTATCTTATTTGCAATTCTGCATATCTTATTTTCAAATAATCCCATCATATTCTTTCTTACCTCCATCTTTTTTCGTACCTTTGCAATTCACAAATTATGTTCGTTATGACAACAGACGAGTTAAAGGATTTGTTTGCCATCATCCTTATAACGCTTTCGTCGTTTCCTCTATTGCCTACTTGCATCAGATATTAGTTGTCATTCACCTGTCCCTGTGACATGAATAATTTTCTCTTATTCTTAATTCTGAGTGCATATATATTATTATCCATATTGTACCTCAATCTATATCCTCGTAATGGGAGTAGCCATAACTATCCTTGTCCTCAACGGCTTGCAGGAAAGCGCAGTCTCTGAGAGAGATAGCAACACAGTCCGTTTCACAAGGATTGCTGAATCCATCCCAATTCATATCCACCCTACCCTGTGGAAGATCCCAGCGTAGATCAATTTCGTGAGGTCTCGGACTTCCGCCATATCCGTGGTCATCGTAATACGGCTCAGAGTCTATGGTTTGCTTCATATATTCAAGCATGGGCATCATTTCGTCCTCACTGATTTTTCTTTTGGTCATTACGATCACCAGCCCTATCAGGTCTTTTCCGCTAATGCCAGAGTCATGGACTGTGACAGAGCAAGAACCGAATACGGGAAGTTCACACTCGAAGGTTTTCCTCTGGTTATCATCTCTAGAAAGGCTATACCCTGTCTGTTTCAGGATTTCTTCACTGAAAGCAACCAGTGATGTGTTGAGCATAGTGTGTTGCTGAATGCAGAGGTGGTTCTCACCTACGAACATATTATCAGTCCTGCATTGGTTACCCATATCCGTTAAATCAGAGGATTGCATATTTGTTTTTATTTGAAGGCAATGGGAAGCGAGTACTTCACACGGACGGTTTTGCCTTTTTCCTTGCCAGGCTTCCACTTGGGCATAGCTTTCACCAAGCGGATGGCTTCGGCATCCAGTTTCGGAGTTTTAGACTTTATGATTTTCGGATTTGATAAGGAGCCATCCTTCTCCACTATAAACTCCACAACACAGCGTCCTATTTCCTCATGAGGTTTAATATTCTCAGATAACCATTTAAATAAAGCCTCGATACCACCAGGGAATTCTGGCATTTCTTCAACAAGTTCGTATACATGGTTGGAGTCTAACTTTTCTGCTTGTTCTTCATCAATGTGAGGAAAATCCATATGATGTATTATGAAATGGAACTCATACCTATAACGGATGGCTTTGCCGTTTTTCTTGGCGGGTGTCCATTTATGCATAGTTCTTATGATATTCGTAACCTCTCTTTTTACGGATGGCAGCAGCTTGGTGGTTTTAGTCTTTGTTCGTCCATCCCATCCTTGCACCTGGATGTTAGAGAGTGTGCCATTGGGCTCAACCACGAAAGAGATGAACACATTTTCGTATTTCTTAGCATCAGCCGGTTGGCAATAATGATTCACCAGCCACAGTTCTTCAGGGGACATAATCATAACACGTCCCGAAAACTCATTCTCCTTAGCATACACCGGCAGTGTAATGCTGGCATCCTTCTTTGCGTCTTCATACGTATATATCTTGCTCTGTGCCTGTACGCTTACGGCTAACACACACACCAAAAAACTAAAAAAGATTTTCTTCATAGGGCTTCACAATTGGTTAAACATTCTTTCGCAAAAATACTAACTTTTTTTGAAACCTCCAATCATTTCATCAAAAAAGTGCACTTTCTTACATCAGACATCAGACATCTTACATCTTTCGCCCTTAACCCTGAACCAAAAGTTCCCTCAGACTTCAGCCCTCAAACTTCATCAGTAGTTCCTGTTCTTTTTAATGTCCACGGTTTTTGGTGTCATATTCCGATATGATACGGCGGAAATAAGCCTTGTCATCCTCACCATCATCTGTGGGATTGAAATCATCGACATACCAGTCACCACGTTCAAAGCGGAGGGCGATAGTTGTTTCATTATCACTGAAGTTATGGATGACAAGATCAACGAGAGCCGTAGAGTCAGTAATATTATAGACTTTTGCCACCTTGCAACTCCAATCATCAGTATGTCACTCACCTCTGTCCCTGTGACATGAACATTCACCGTCCATCCTTCAGAGATACATTCCCTTTCGTAAAACTCGCGTTCCAACTGGTCGTCAATCGTTACCAATTCACAGATGTGCGACCATGTTAATTTTTCAGACATCTGAAAAATTGGAGCAGATTTGTCAGATATCAACTTGACGTTGTACAGAAACCCATTATTCTTGATAATTTCAAATAATCCCATTATTTTCTTTCATTCCTCCATCTTTTTTCGCATTCTTTGCAGATGTATCTATGGATTGATGGCAGGTGCCAGTCCCCATTGTATTATCAGAATGCCATATAAATTAATAATGTATAATTTTGGAAGTAAATAGTTTAATTCTCATAAAAAAGAAGTATCTTTGCAAACAAAACCTCATACATCAATGTTTAAAATATACATCAATGAATTAGGTCGCATACGTGATGCGGTAATAGATGTGAAACCAATGATGGTCTTCACGGGTGATTCGGGATTAGGTAAAAGCTATACTGCATTCCTGATATACCATGTGTATAGTGTCCTGGCAAATGACAGGATAAAATATTTTGTTGAGGATAAAATCCAAGCATTGGGAGAAAATAAAGATAAAGGTTTTACATTCAAATTCCAAGATCTTAGGTTGTGGATGAATCGAGATGCGTCACAATATCTTGGTTATCTTGTAGGTAACAAAGAATTCACTTGTGACGTAACTTATACTTTTGATTTGCCTGATGATTTAGTCATAAACGTGAATACATCATTGGAAAGTTCCCTCAGGCGGGTCAATGTCAATGGGGCATCTTCTTTTTTCCCTGACGACTTTTCTGATTGGACGCGTATCTATGCTCATAGCTTGAACCATTTTTTTTCCTCCATCATATTCAAGCAAACCGTGATTCCTTATTTGATGCCACCAGCAAGGGCAGCGTTTATGGGAGCAAAAAATGCCAAGTCAGCATTTCAAGGGATTGGAATGTACGAGCGTTTCGTAGATTTTAATGATTGGGTATCCTCTGCCCGTCCAAGGAAAATTCCTAATGACCAGTTTTTCCAAAGTATGATGAGGCGACTAACTAATGGGGAAATTGAATTAAGAGACGGTCAAACCTTTTTGCGTCTTCCAACAGGCACATCCATACCTATCAGTGCAGCTGCTTCGTCCGTAAAGGAATTGGCACCATTGTTGTTGCTGTTACAGTCAGAATTGATTATCAGTGCTTACTCACTGCTTTTCGAAGAGCCAGAAGCGCATGTTCATCCTAAAAGTCAAGATTTGGTGGCAGATTTGATAGCCCGCTGTTTCAATCGTGGTGTGCAATTTCAAATAACCACCCATAGTGATTTTATCCTTGGTCGATTCAACCAGCTGATACGTTTGGGGAATCTCCGTCGCAAAAATCCAGAAAAATTTAAGCAGTATTGTAATGATAATCAGGAAAGTGAGAACCTGTATCTTGATTACGAGCAGATGGGGGCTTATTATTTTAAAGTGCAGGGTACCAGTGTTATCATCGAGGAGCAAGATATCAGTAATGGAATCCCCTTTACAACATTCCATGAAATCATCAATCGACAAGAGCAGGTAGATGACTTAATAGAACAATACATGGAGGACTGAGCAGCAATGGAAGTATATGACAAACTAACAAAAGTTTATCCGTCTGAGCACTTCTCTCTAAGCAACACGCAAACGGTGATCGAAGAGGATGAAAAGGGGGCTGCTACGCATGAGGTCATCATTGAGCACGCAGGTGTGGATGTCCTGAAAATCAGCAAGAGCCTGCTGGCTTTAGAACGTGATTCTATTGCCAATAATCCACATGCTTTTGTGTGTGACGGTGTCATAGCCATTGACGAAAAGAACAAATTCATTGGTTATTTTGAATTGAAGTCATTATGTTCTACCAATAATGTTTTAAAAGCAAGAGTTCAAATTATAGACAGTCAGCATCATCTGCGGTCAATTGCATCGAAAAGTGCCATTGACATGACTTCCTATACAGAAAAAGGAATAGTTGTTTCCCAGCCAATTTCTGATGAAGCCCGTCGTAAAGCCCGTCTTCGTCGGCAGATGTATGATGAGCGTGGCAACGGTTTTTCTCCTTACCATTTCTTGCTGAACCTGTTGAAAGGTAAAGCTGTTGCCGATGAAACAGGTATGCCTCTTCTCTATTTTGAAGCAGGGGAAATAATACCTATTGGTAAAATATTATAGCGACAGATTTCATCATGAATCGTTATAATCTTAGGAAATAGTTGTAACTATGTAGTCTTTTTTACGATACAGAGTAATTAATGAATAATACATAATGAAGGATTTAAAACGATTTATTGGCATATATCCAGTCTCAAAAACATTGCGTTTTGAGTTGAGACCTGTTGGCAAAACACTTGAATGGATAGAGAAAAACAAAGTCTTAGAAAGTGATGAACAAAAGGCAGAGGACTATCCAAAAGTGAAAACATTGATAGACGAATATCATAAAGTCTGTATTCGTGAGTCATTGAAAGATGCTCATTTTGATTGGATGCCTCTTAGGTTGGCTTTGGAAAAATACCAAAAGAGCAAGAGCGATGAAGATAAAGCCGCTTTGGAGAAGGAACAGGCTGTTATGCGGAAACAGATTGCTACAGCCATAAAGGAGTTCCGGCACTACAAGGAGCTAACAGCCCCGACACCACAGAAACTTATTGATAATGTTTTTCCTGGCATTTATGAGAGTGATGCATTAAAGTCTTTCAATAGATTTTCTGTTTATTTCAGAGGTTTTCAAGAAAACCGAAATAATATCTATAGCGCAGAAGCAATCAGTACTGGAGTTCCCTATAGACTTGTGCATGATAATTTCCCAAAGTTTTTGGCAGACATAGAAGTTTTTGGAAATATCAAGGCGAACTGCCCTGAAGTCATAGAACAAGCAGCAACGGAATTACAACCAATCCTTGAAGGAGTAATGCTTGAGGATATTTTTACGATAGACTTCTACAACTCCCTTCTTACACAAGATGGTATAGATTTCTTTAATCAAGTATTGGGTGGAACAGCAGAAGAAGACAAGCAAAAGTATCGAGGCATCAACGAGTTTTCCAATTTGTATCGTCAGCAGCATCCTGAACTGACAGCGAAGAAGAAAGCTCTCACCATGATTCCGCTTTTCAAACAGATACTGTCAGATAGGGATACTCTTTCTTATATTCCACAGCAGATAGAATCAGAACAACAATTGATAGAACTACTAAACCAGTTCTATTCCCACATCACGGCTTTTGACCATAATGGTAAGACTGTTGATGTTCTTAAAGAATTGACCAAATTAACTGGTAATATCAACAACTACAACCCTGATGGCATATATCTTTCTGCCAAGTCATTGACAGACGTTTCACAAAAGTTGTTTAGTAAATGGAACATCATTACAGAAAGACTTTCTGAAGAGGCAATAAAAAGATTTGGGGATGTATCGATAACTAAGAATAAAAAGAAGATTGACGCTTATCTGTCGAAAGATGCTTATGCGCTTTCTGAAATACCCCTCGACAATGAACACTCATTGTCTATGTTTTTTGCCGAACTTCCAAAAAACATAGAAAATGTTGGCAGCAACTGGCTGCAATTTATGGAATGGTGCAAAGGAGAGAGTAAGCAACTCTTCCTCAACAATGCCGATGGTACAGAAATCGTTAAGAACTTCCTTGATTCTATTATGGAAATCCTACATAGATGTTCTGTGCTTGTGGTTTCTGTAGAGCATGATTTAGATAAAGATTTCTATAATGACTTCTTGCCACTTTATGCAGAATTAGAGAATGCAGTAATGGTTTATAATCGTGTACGCAATTTCCTGACGAAGAAGCCTTCTGATACAAAGAAATTCAAATTGAATTTTGGTGTACCTTCGTTAGGAGATGGTTGGGACCAGAACAAAGAGCGAGACAACAAGGCCATCATTCTTTTCAAAGATGGTAAATCTTATTTGGGCATCATGAACGCAAAGGATATGCCTATGATAAAAGAAAGAAATGAAAGCACCCCATCATCCTATAAGAAGATGATATACAAATTGCTCGCTGACCCTGCCAAGGATTTTCCGCATACATTCTTTTCGAAAAAAGGAATAGACACATATCATCCTTCATGGTATATTCTTGACGGACGTGAGCAAGGAAAATATAAGAAGGGGGAAACTTTCGATAAAAAGTTCATGCGGGATTTTATTGATTTCTATAAGGATGCTGTGGCGAAGCACCCTATTTGGAGTAAATTCAATTTCGTCTATTCTCCTACTGAGTCATACGAAGATATAGGTGCTTTCTTCAATGAGGTGTCTAAGCAAGCATACAAGATTCGCTTCTCTTATATTGAAGAATCACAAATCAATGAATGGATAAACAACGGCCAACTTTATCTTTTCCAGTTATATAATAAGGACTATGCCGAAGGCGCTCGTGGGCGTAAGAACCTGCACACGCTGTATTGGGAAAGTATATTCTCTCCTGAAAATCTCAGCAACATTGTATTGAAACTGAACGGACAGGCTGAGTTGTTTTATCGCCCACAAAGCATTAAACAACCAGTTACACATAAAATGGGGAGCAAGATGCTTAATCGCAGGGACAAGAGCGGCATGCCCATCCCTGAAGCTATCTATAGAAGTCTATACCTATACTTTAATAGCAAAAAGACTGAAAGCGAATTGACTCTTGTTGAAAAGTCCTATCTTGACCAAGTGGTTGTTAAAGACGTGACCCATGAGATAGTAAAGGACAGGAGATACACCAAGCCAGAATTCTTCTTCCACGTTCCCATCACATTCAATGTCAATGCAGATGGAAACGAATACATCAACGAGCAGGTGATGGAATATCTCAAGGATAATCCAGACGTTAACATCATCGGAATAGACAGAGGTGAACGCCACCTGATATATCTTACGCTGATAAACCAACGAGGTGAGATATTAAAGCAAAAGACATTCAATATGGTTGGCAACTATAACTATCATGCTAAACTGGAACAGCGCGAACAAGAACGTGATCAAGCCCGTAGGAGTTGGCAAAGCATTGGGAGGATTAAAGAACTAAAAGAAGGGTTCCTGTCTGCTGTCATCCATGAAATTACCATGATGATGATTGAAAACAATGCCATAGTAGTGCTTGAAGACCTGAACTTTGGATTTAAGCGTGGTCGTTTCAAGGTTGAGCGACAAGTGTATCAGAAGTTTGAGAAAATGCTAATTGACAAACTGAACTATCTCTCCTTTAAAGACCGCAAGACTGATGATGCCGGAGGCATCTTGCGTGGTTATCAGTTGGCACAGCAGTTTACGAGTTTCCAAAGACTTGGCAAACAAAGTGGATTTCTGTTCTACATTCCTGCTGCTTACACCTCAAAGATAGATCCAGTTACAGGCTTTGTCAATCATTTCAATTTCAACGACATCACCAATGCTGAAAAGCGAAAGGCATTCTTCATGAAAATGGAACGAATAGAAATGCGCAATGGCGACATCGAGTTTGAATTCGACTATCGTAAATACAAAACCTATCAAACAGACTATCAGAACATTTGGACAGTCAATAGCTCAGGTAAACGTATCGTGATGAGGCTTGACGAAAACGGACGCAAGAAAATGACGGACTATTACCCAACTCAGGAGATTGTGAGAGCATTCAAAGAAAAGGGCATGCTACTAAATGAAGGCGCAGATATAAAAGCATTACTTGCAGACATTGACGCAAGCCCCATGAATGCGTCTCTGTATGGAGTGATGTTTTATGCTTTTCAAAAGACTTTGCAAATGCGAAATAGCAACTCTACTACAGAAGAAGATTACATTCTTTCTCCTGTTGCCCAAAACGGCAAACAGTTCAATACAGACACAGAGGCTAATAAAGGTCGTGATACAAATGGGAATTGGATTTCAAAACTCCCTGTTGATGCCGATGCCAATGGTGCATACCACATCGCATTGAAGGGCCTCTATTTGTTGATGAATCCGCAGACAAAGAAGATAGAGAACGAAAAATGGCTCCAGTTTATGGTACAAAAGCCATATAATGATTAATTTCATTCTAAAATATTTGTTTAATTCATTTATAATCAGTATTTTTGCAATCGCAAGGTGTGAATACATATAAAATTTCTACTATTGTAGATTCGCACGACGACAGCATCACAAGGCTCCCGGGTGTGAATACATATAAAATTTCTACTATTGTAGATCCAAAAGTGTCCCCACTTTTTGGGGGTGGAGGTGTGAATACATATAAAATTTCTACTATTGTAGATCCGGAGTCCGTGCGCTGACAATCCTCGAAGGTGTGAATACATATAAAATTTCTACTATTGTAGATTACGTCGATGACTACTGCTTCGATCTGTTTAGTGTAAATACACATAGAGTCCTCTCCCAAAGAGAACTCTATCCCTACATGCCCCCTTATTCCTTAGTATTTATGGAAGTTGTACTTTTCTCTAAGCTCCGTCTTTTTCTCGTCGCTCTGAGAGGTGAAGTACCCTTTCCAGCCCGGGCAGAAGTTGATGTGCCAACGCCAGAACTTACCTAACAATGTCAATAAGTTTGTCTATAGTGTCGATGATATAGTCTGCTCCAG
>OCVV011328269.1_pt1 | contig 57584 bp, 78 predicted proteins | sample 1539721 | NCBI WGS metagenome assembly OCVV01 (sample SAMN02144230, study PRJEB22623) | gut metagenome | biome: sheep rumen | host: Ovis aries | place: New Zealand
GGTAGTATCGAAGAAAAAGATTTGGACCTTGGAGAAGAGCCTTGAAGTAATACCTCTTTGTAAATCTCGCAAGGAGTTGCAGAAGAAGTATAGCAAGGCTTACGATACCCTACTGAAGGCTGGAAGGCTTGATGAGTTTTACCCTTTGAAATGCAAAAAATACACCGACGAGGAGAAGGCAGCGGCTATTGCTGAGTGCAAGTCCCGCACGGAGTTACATGACCGCTATCCTGCCGTCTATAAGTGGCTGCTCCGTGAGGGACGTATGGACGAGTTCTTCCCTAAGTAACCTACCGCCCGTTGGGCGTCATCAGCAACGAATAGCCCTGGCGGAAGTGCTTCACGCCCATGTAGAGCTCGTCGAAGGCGTCGGTTCCGTCGGTACGGAGTTCCTCTGGTGTCGCGTCCTGAGCATCTACTGAAAGTTTCTCACCCGACTTATCCTTCTTGAACGTCGTGCCGTTGTGACCATACGACAGCTTCACGTCGCAGTTCTCGATGGCGGCGATCAACGGCTCACAATTCTGCTTGTTCAGTGCGATGGCAGGATAGCCGAAGCCCGCGAAAGCCTCGTTGATGTCCTTGTATTTCTGCATGTGGCTCGGCGCCTGCTGCATATCCACGGGGCGCACCTCGATGTGGTATTTCTGCAGTTCCTGAATCACCGTGTCCTTGATGTCGAGCATCGAGATACCGTGCAGTTTGAACTTTGCCGTGTGCGAATAGTAGTAGTTCACCTTGCGGTTCTTCTTGAAGTGCGGCTCGTAGTAGTGGTAGAAGTTGCGTATCAGGTCCTGAATCATCTCGCCGTTCTTCACGAACATCGCATTGATCACGTTCAAGGTCTCAACGCCGTTGCGCTTATACACCTGTCCAATGCAGACCCAGTTTATCAGGTTATTGTAGTCCAGCGCTATCTCCAGGTCGAGGTCGTCTCTCAGGTCGCCGTCGAGCGTGCAGTCCTTGATGCCGCTCAGATAGTCGAAGTCAGGCGACTCATATTCCGTCGGGTAGGCCGTGCCGCCCACCAGCTGCTTGCCCTGCTTAATTTTATACGAGTCGTTGATGGCGGGGCAGTCGTCGTCGATGTAGGTATGCACGTCTGGGTCGAAGTTGCAGTAGAATCCCTCGCCTGTCTTCTTGAGTTTGATGTTGAGTACACTTGTGGCAAACACGAGCGGCGGCAGCGAGAGCTTCATCTGCTTGATGTACGACTCGCCAAGGATGTCGATATTGTCGAGCGACGATGCCCGCACGAAGTAGAACGAGTTGCAGCGCAGGTCGTTGATGTGCCTCTGGTATTTCTTCGACCCACGGATGGCCATCATCTCGAAGTGCTCATCCTGCGTGATGAGATATTTATAGTCGAACAGCAGTTCCGCGTCCTGCTCGTCGATGAGCTTATAGGATATCAGCCGCTCGATGGTGCCCTTGGTATCTACGGAGTATTGTCGCGGTATGATTCTGAACCCTCCCTCGCGGGCTTCGACGGCGGCGGCGATGCTGCGGATGCGCTCCTTCGTGTCAGCCGACACCACCTGCACCCTGTGACCGCCCCGCTTGGCGTCGCGCAACAGTTCGTTGAAGTACATCACGCGGTCGGCATACTGGTCGAGTTCCTGCTGCACCTGCCGGTACGACATGCCGTCGCAAGGCCCGTCTTCAATCACCGTGTCCATCAGGTCTTCTTCCTTGGCCAGCCAGTTGCCCTTATTGCTAAGACTCGCGTCGCTGCAGAAGAAAGTCGATTTGTAGAACGGATTGCTGTCGCCGAAGCCAGGATGCCCCATCGGATGCACGATACCTGAGAGTGCGGGCATTACTTCCTCGTCGATCTTCTTTTTCGGCAGGAACTTGCACTCGTCGGCGATGATGTAGTTCAGCGTCATGCCGTTCACGGAGCCGAGCACTGCCAGCGAGGCCGACGCCATCAGCGCCCCATTGGCAAACCACATATAGTTGTCGTAGCTCTTCGGACGGATGATGCACTTCGGGATGCTCTTTGGCGGCTTGCCCCATCCGAAATGCACGCCCTCCTGAAACTTGAAGAATCGCTCCATTGCGGCAATCACGCCGGGGATGGTGCGCGAGAACAGCTGCTTGCGCGACGAACCGAGAAATACGCCCATGCCCTGCGGCATACTGTTGTTGGTGGACCAAACTCGCGGACCGATACCGCCGTCTGTCTTGCCCGTTCGACGTGCCCAGAGCAGGCGCATGTGGCGGGCCATCGCATAGAACACCCGCTGTTGCACCTTATGCAAATATACGTCTCTCGTCTCTGCCATAATAATATGTTAGTCTGTTACTGTGTCTTTATCTGTTCTTCTGCCTAAGCCTTCCTGATGGCGAAGATGCAGGGCTTGCCCGTCACGCTGACCTGCATACGGAATCCTTTCATCTTCAGGTCGTCGATATACAGTTTCAGCGGGTCGCCCAGTCCGCACACGTATGCCTTGAAGTAAGAGCGCAGCCGTGCGTCGTCGAACGTCTCCACATACTCGCTCGTATCGTCCATCCCCTGCGGTGCGGGAGCGTAGGTACTGATGAAAGCCGACACCTTCTCGTCGATCTTGAAGTCCGAGAGGCTCACCTTCGCCACCTCCACCTCCGGCTGCAGGTCGCTCACGTCGGGCGCATCCTCCCAGTCGTCCCAGTCCTGCTGTTTCTTTTTCTTTTTTGTCATAATATCCCTGCTTTATAGCCGCCCCTTATCAAGGGGCTCAAAATATTTTTCTTTTTTCTGCCCATAAGAAAATCCGTTTAATCCGTGAAATCCGTGTTCAAAAAAACTCTGTATCTCTGTGTCTCTGTGTTTCAAATATTCTCGTCGAAGATGTCGGGCTTCTCTTCATCGTCGTCCACGGACTGCCATACGCCGTTGATTTCCTCCATCTCCTGCGTCAACTCCCGCTCTGTTAATCCGTACTTTTTCCGCAGCCTTTCTTTTTCAGCATCCGGCAGGCTTTGTCTGTCGCTCTTCACGACTGACACGTCACCTGTGATGTTGATGTTCGTGTTCGGCATCTGCTCCTGCGGGTCGTCGTCGTCCTTGAAGTCGTTGTGCAGCTTGAACATCTCCTGGTTGGCCTCCTTCACCGCCTGCCACGTGCCCGTCTGTCGGCCATATTCGCTCAGCCACTCCACGTTTGCCTCTACCATCGCCAGGTGGATATGCTTCTTCGATGTGTTCAGCCGCGCTAATAATTGATTTACGAGCCAGATATCATTTGAGATGTTTGTTTCGCTTCTGAGCGATATCGCCCCCGTCTCGGGATGCCGATGCACCCCCAGCGCCTGTGCCATCTCAATGCTCGCCTGATTGCCCATGTCGGCACAGTCCATCAGCTGCTTGTAGTCCCGCGCAGCGATATTCTTCACGATGGTGCGTATCGGCGTCGCCGGATTGTTCATAAACACGCGGTAGCACTCCAGGCACATCTGCGCCCTGAACTTCTGTTCCAGCGTCATATTCATCCGCTCGATGGCCACGCCGCCGTGCGTCCACGCCACCACCTTCTCCAGATAACTCTGTGACAGTTGACTCATAATCTCGTTTCGTTTTTGATTTCTATTGCAAATATAGGCATCAGCCGATGGCAAAATGGGACTACTTTGGCCAACAAGTCCCATTTCGGCGAAGGACCGATAGTAATTTTGCAGTATGGAAGATACAAGACTAAAGATGATGATGCTCGACATTGACGGCATCCTGACGCGCCACGAGGCCACGGCGACCGACGTGCTGGCGGCGGCGCAACAGCTGGCCGTGAGTGCCGTGGGCGACATCACTAATAAGTCCCTTGCGGCCACGGGCGGCGATGCGGAAGCGTCGAAAGACCAGACCGATGCCCTGCACCGCGCTGCCGATGCCATCGCCGAGCAGATCCGCGCCGCGCTGCACAAGCGCATAGACGAAGGCGAGCGCCCCGACTGGTAAAAAAGGCCGCAAGGTAAATTTTCCCGACAATCGGCGAATGTGTCAAGATTTAATCATTAGCAAACAATTCGCAAACTGTTTGTACCCAATCCCGAGATTGTTTGTACCCGATGCGAAAACCGTCTGCTGACGATGACTACAAAAAAGGCAACGCGACGCCTCAGAAGTTCGCAAGTATTAACAAAATGGTTTTTCAACATTATGTCAGATCTCAGACTGAAAATTAAGAAGACCGTCCTCAAGCGCAAGCTGGAGGGTGCGACCGTGACAGGCTACTACGGGCGCGTGATCACCAACGGCAAGAAGTCGTTCGACGAAATCGCCCGCTCATCGGCCAAGAACACGACTCTCCACCCGAAGGAAGCCTCACTGGCTGCCGAACTGCTGCTGGAGGGAGTAGCCGAAGAGCTGAAGCAGGGTTTCATCGTTGACCTCGGCCCACTCGGCACTATCTATCCCGCAGTCAACTCGCCCTGGAAGCAGGACCCCGAGGAACTTTCTCTCTCAGAGATGAAGCCCAAGGTGAACTACTCCAGCAGCCGTGGCATCAGCGCCGCCATCAAGGGAGCCGACCTCGCCTGGGCCACCGCCAAAGACGAGGCAGAAGGCACCGAGACGCCCGATGACGAGGACAACAACGACGTCACCCCCGGCGACGGAGGCAACGGTGGCAACACCGACGGTGACGAGAATCTGGAGGGTTAATATCATTCCCTCTCTGTGGATCGTCAATCTAACCAAAGCCCGCTGCAAGACTTCGAGAGCCTGCGGCGGGCTTTTTCTGTGCGCCAGCCGACAAAAAATCATGGCTCACCCGTAAGGGCAAAGGCTCCGTGAGCCATACCAAAACTCTGAAAATCGGCGGTCTCTGCGATTTTCAGTTAAGTCCTTCCATATAGGGAAGGATTTAGGTTAGGTGGATGCTTCTTTCGTTCTTTCTTCGCGCCGAAGAAAGGACAGGGAAACCGTAGGGCTCGCAGCCCTACAAAAAAGGGCAGCACCCTTTCGGCTGCCACCCGACCTGAAGCCTCATGCTATGATTGCATGCCTTATTTCCTTTTATACCAGCAGAAGAGCGAGCTGCCCGTGTTCATGTCGAAGAAGAACATGCCGCCTCTATTGGTGAAGGCGTAGTAGAACGACTCCCGCTTGCCGTTCAGGAACTTCTCAAACGTGATTGTTCCCCTCGATGCCGTGTAGTTCGTTTTCACCTCCAGACCGCTGCCCTCTTCTCCGCTCAGCGTGGCAGTGCCGTCGCTTGCCAAGTCGGCGTAGTATTTAGGTTTCACGCTGATGCCTAACCCTTCTGGGTAGTAGTCCGTCCGCCAGCTGCCGCAGACGCCGTTGTCGTGGGTTCCGGCATTAGTCGGATCGGTGAATCCGAATACCGTATTGTAAATCACGGGCTCTCCCGTGGACACATTCCACAGAATGCCTTTGTCGTCGATTCTGATTTTCTCAGGCACGTTTCTCCGCGCAGCCGACTGACCGATATTGTTGGCCAGTAAGACGGTGGTGAGTTCGTCGCCTACGGCATTCCATGTCCCGACAGCCACAAAGTCGTCGAAGCCGCCCATCATGCCGCCCGACAGTTTTGCCTCGTCCATTTCAAACAGGAACGATCCGTTTCTGTAGAAATACACATCCCCTTCCTTGGTGGAATACATGCTGCCGGTGAAGTAGCCTTCTGCGCTACCTGCCGAACTGCTGTCATCACTGCTGCAGGCCGTCAGGCCGCAGATTAACACACTCATTAGTGCAAATAACATTTTCTTCATATCGCCAAAAAATTTATAAGGTTAAACAAATGCCTACCTTTATATTATATATCACTCAGCCGACTTGAACGTGATTTCGGCCACGAGCGGCTTGCCGCAGTGAGGACAGACGGCCACTTTGTCGCCCTGCTGCTCCTGACGGACTGCGCCATTAGCCTTTTCCTCTTCCGTTGGCGGGTCGAACAACTCCGTGACGTGACAACCTATCCCCTCCGCTATCTTATAAAGCACCTGCACCGACGGATTGCCGTTGACGTGATATGATAATGTAATGGGACTAATGTTCATATTCTCTGCCACCTTTTTTGATGTAAGGTGGTATTTCTTGATTGCTGCTTTAATGTTTAATGCCATAATACTAATATTTTTGTGCAAAGTTAAGCCATTTTTTTGAGAAAACCATAACTTTTCGGCAAAAAATAGTTAAAAACAAGGAAAATATTTCATTTTTGGCTTAATTTTCTTGTGGAATTCGGAAATTTGGCTTATCTTTGCAGCGTCAAATTCAATCAGCGGCGGAAATGTCGCAGTCAAAAGCGGCATTTTTCTATGCCATCATCATCTTGGGAGAGTGCTTTGGCACTCATAGAAGTAACTGACCGCACAGCGTGGGCGCTCTTAACTGAGCATGCGAAAGCACCCGGGCATTCGCTGATTGAAGCCTGACAGCGCTTAGTGCGGTCTTTTTATGTTTTGTCAAATTCAATCAGTTATGAAGCAATTCAGAGTGACCTACACCTTAAACGGTGTGAAATCGGTGCCGATCGACACGTCAAGTCCCGTCGCCGTAGTCGAGAACCTTTCACGCATCGCCATGCTCTCCGGGCTGGTGATTGCAAGTCTGACCACTAAACTGTTATGAGCATGAGCAGACGAAGAACTATCCGTATCGTCGGTAGCAACAACATCGTTGGCAACACCGACACCAGCGTCTGCAGCAGCGGCATCGTCAGTGCGCTCACGGCGCAGCTGGCCGCAAAGGACAGCCAGATTGCCCGCCTCATGCAGACCATCAGCGAATTAATGAACATGATAAAGTGATGAACTGGCCAGGACTTTTGCGCGAATACCTGTACGTCTGTACCCAATTCGTATGGAAGTGCCTCATGCGGGCACTCCATACGGAGCACAGATGGCTGGTGTGGCAGCTGAAGCTGTGGCGGTTCCGCCTTTACTTCACCAACGTTGACATGAGACCGACGGGACCGAAGCACAAATACAGGTCGCCGTACCGCCAGCAGAAGAAGGCCATCAGGAGGCAGGCGGTGAAGAAGCGCCACAGGCTCTACCGCGAGGCGGGCGGCAAGTGCCAGCTGTGCCACTGCAAGGTGTCGGGTCGCAAGGTGCAGATCCACCACGTGCTGCCCATCGACCACTTCCCCGAGCTGGGTGCCGACATGCGCAACCTCATGGTGGTCTGTCCCGCCTGCCACCAGGAGATCCACCAGAACCCCTTCCTCAACGCCCGCCTTATCAAGCAGCGTGCAAGAAAGATGGGCGTGAAATATAAGAAAGTATATAGTAGAATGTAAAAATCAGAAGACTATGAGCAACAAGAAGATCGTAATGGACGAACAGCAGTTCAGAAATAAGGTATGGCTTATGCAGGGCGACGCGATAGACTTTTCGCCTTCGCAGTATAAAGGCGAAGACCAGCCTATCATTGTGGCATGTGCTCGCGACTCGTTGACATTTGCCGTTGAACGGGCGTCAGACCTGTACGACGATGTTCACCCTGCTGAGTGCCCGCTTTGCAGGGAGCGCAGACTGCACCAGCAGCGCATGGATGCCATTCGCCGCAGAGAAGCTCTCAGAGTAGCAGATGCAAAGGAATTGTTGAATCTCATATAATGAAAGGATTATGGAATCATACTTTGACATTCTTGAAAAGCGGCTGTCTCATGGGCTGTCAATCACCAACATTGGCACACAACTACAAAAAGAGCGGCTTGGGTTTGCGCTGGAGGTGCATAGACTCATGCCCTTGTGTCCTCTCGTCAAGGAACAGCATGTATTTAGAATTATCTACCTAAAGAAAAAACAGAAGCAGCCCAATAAGGTCGAGACAAAGCAGTTTATGGACTTCTACCGCAATCTGGTGGTGGTCATGGCCGAAAACAAATGGCCTGCATCAACCATGTTTAACTTCACGCATGAGTATAATCGTAACTATGTAATAGAATTAAACGAGCTATGTCAGCGGGCTTTTGATGGCGGTCAGCTTCGAGACGACGAGATGAATAAGGTTAGAATAGCCGCGCAGGAAGAGGTGAAGGAAACCATCAAGAACAGAAAGAAAGAAGTCAAAGAAAAATCCAAAATCATTAAGTGCGAGCAGAAAACTGTTGCCAAGCAAGAACGTAAGCAGCGATGCGCCGAGCAAGTGAAGAAACAAAAGAATGGCGGACACCAGCAGGCACAAATAGATCATGCCTGTCGTCAGGACATGGCAAGGCAACTGCAACAGAAGGTGCATAAGATATACATTGAGCGACACGGCAATGATGTTGAAAGGATTGATGCCGACGAGTACCGCGAAATATTGTCTATCATCAGCCGTCAGACAACCGATAACCGAAACGCTAATCTGAGGGAAAAGACAGCCGATCGCGAACAGCTGAAGAAAGAAAAGCTGACCAACCGCGTGTGTCACAAAGTGCGCTTGTCGCTCAACAACAAACAGCGAACTTATATTGATAAATGTATCGGTATTTCACGTTTCACCTACAACTGGGCTGTTCGTCAATGGCTTGAAGCAAGGGGAAAAGGAAAAGTCGTCTATACCTCGGACTTGTCGTCGCAGTTCTCGGAACTTTCCAAAACCGAATACACCTTTTCTCGCAAGGTTACTCACAATGCCCGCAACTCAGGATTCAAAGCCTTTAGCGCAGCCATAGATAAGTTTGTAGAGCGAGGCTGGTTTCCTACAATCCATAAGCGAAAAGGCATCGGCTCATTCTCATACGTCGCAACTTCTGACAGGAAACAACCTTTTCTCTCAGACTTTAATCCCGACATCCCTGACAGTAAGCCGAGCAAGAAACGCCAATACCTGCTGATTCCTACTTTCGGATATGTCAAGATGATGCAGAAACTGCGCTTCAATGGATTGCTTTCATACGTCACCATTAAACGCGAGGCCGACGGCCACTACTACGCCTGTCTCTACGTTTATGTCAGCCGCGAGGAATGGCAAAACAAGCATCGCGGCTGTAACGATGACCGGACTAAAATAGTTCAGCCTCTCGGGATTGACCTCGGTCTGTCTGCCTATGCAACCCTTTCAAACGGAATGTTGATAGAAAGCCGCGATGAGGACGCAAAAGTCATGCAACGACAAAAGAAGCTGCAAGCCCGCATTCGCCGATGCGCCAAAGTTCACCCTAAACACACGTCGAATCGGCAAAAGCGGCTGTCGGTGCAACTTGGACGGGCAAAAGCCAAAATCAGGCACCAGCGCGAGGACTATCTTCACAAACTATCTTCAGCGCTTGCATATACATATAATAATATCGCCATTGAGGATTTGAATATTAATGCAATGCTGAAAGAAAATCCAGACATGGCCTTCAAAATACGCGATGCAGCCTTCTACCGATTCCGAAAAATGCTGGAGCAGAAGATGAACATCATTGGTGGAAATCTGAAAGTGGCTGAAAAGTTTCATCCATCCACACGCATTTGCAGCGTCTGCGGAAACGTGAAGGAGGAAGCATTGCCACTGACACAAAGAACATATCACTGCAAGGCTTGCGGAGTCACCATCGACCGAGACTTGAACTCCGCAATCAACCTTGCACGACTACTTGGGCTGGGAGATCCCAACTATCCTCCTGCCGATAAAGGCCCGCTGACCACAGCCTTGCAAGCCAGTGACATCAGCGTGCATCAGGCAAAGGACGAAAACAGGTAGGGCTGCAGACCTAATTCCTGTGCTCCAAGACCGCCACATGGCGACAGCGATGCCCGTCTGCCTTTACTGGCAGATGGGCTTTTGAAAGAATGATTATCTGTATTTATAATAAATCAAAAAACAAACACATAGCATATCCCTGGTTTTTTGGATATTTATACTTGACATATATCAATTAATAGGCAATTTCTCCAAAAATGCCTTGCCCGTCAGCGTATGCCAAATCGGCTCAACTTGCTGACTTTTAAGTGTTTACAAAAATCGACAAACTGCCCGAAACAACTCAATTCCGCTGTAAGTCAAGAAAAATTCCCCGCCACGCTGATTTGCCGAATGCAAGCCCCCTGCGGGGCTTCGCTCTGTGATATATGCGTAACTACTTGCGTATCAAGCACTTAGCGCAAATGCGCACGAAGAGAAGCACCCCGACACCACGAAGAGCAGCAGCACCCCGACCACCTCCCCCAAACTGGACACCATAAGCAACAGCAACCCATACACCCTTACATGATTGGGAACACCTCCCACACCCTTACATGATCATGAGCACCCACCACGACCACCGCCCCGACATCTGGCAACACCACCCCGACAAGATGCGAACACGACCACGAAGAGCAGCAACACCACCCCGACAAGATGCGAACACGACCACGAAGAGCAGCACCACCAACCCCGACACCACGACCACCACGAAGAGCACCGCCCGCAGATTCCCGACACCCTTACATGATGAGCACCAAGAACCGACACCATAAGAGCAACCAGGAGCAACCACAACCCCACGAAGAGCAACACCAACACCCCGACACCCTTACATGATTGGGAACACCTCCGACACCCTTACATGATCATGAGCACCCACCACGACCACCGCCCCGGCATCTGGCAACACAACCCCGACAAGATACAACCACAACCACGAAGAGCAACAGCACCACCCAGACACCTTATATATAAATATACGCGATAATAAAACGCGCGTATTGTGAAAAAGTGTTTCAAAATGATTATTAAGCCTATCGACTTAATTAATATAAGTTAATAGGCTTAACTTTTTTGCCTAAAAAGTTGCATTATTAAAATAATTGGCTTAACTTTGCACTTGAAAACAAGACACAACCGCAACACCGAGGCAGCGGGACAATAAATAACACGGTCGAGGGGAACCAACCCAGGGCGCGGGGTGCGGTCTTCCGGTATCAGTTGCAATAATGCAGCGGGGAGTTTATCACCCGCCCCGCGCCATTTGTCCGCATCATGTTGTAATGTAGGCACGGCGACAACGCCGCGACGGTTGCAACCCCGACACAATACAGAGCACAACAACAACGAATTATTAACCCCCTAAAAATTATAAGTTATGAAAAAGTTTTGGATATGTGACCGCGATCACATGGGACAGAGAACAGGAAATTATTATAGTATAGAATTACCAGATTTTTGCGTAATATCTCGCGGAGGTTGTTTCTGGCTCGGTGTTGACAATATCCACAAAAGCGGATACACAGAGCCCGCCGGGTGTTGTATGTTGTACACATCGGAGCTATCAGCACAACGGGCAGCGCTTAGTTAAGCGCCGCCCCGCTCTTAATGTAGGGTAGGCGCAACGCCTACGCGGTGGCAACCCCGCACACAATACAGAGCCAAGAGCACAACACCGGATTTTATAAACTCATTAAAATATTAAGATTATGAACACAACGAAATTTTACACCCCTGAGCCAACCGCAAAGGCTACTTTTAACCGCCTTTACGTTGTTATCTGTTCACTGCGTGAAACGACATTAACACCCGACCGCCGCGCATGGTTTGAGAAGACCCGCGACGAATTCCGCTACCTCCTGACGCTGGCCGCCGCCTATACCTTTAACGCTTACCAGATGACCGTAATTAACAACGGCGCCGACGACTTCAACGAAGGGGAATTATATTACATGGGGGCAACCATCGCCGCCCCCTCACTTCATTACAGTTATAACAACTAATCCCCGTTATAGTATGCAAATAGAATTGCGCGACCTCCTGGCACTGTTGACGGATGCAGTAGACGCAGGCGTACAAAAGTACGTGCAGAGCATCGACCCCCACGCCGACATGATCAAACAAGCCGAGGCAAAAAGATATATAACACGCTTAGGATATAAAAGCGTAATGTTGCAGAAGTGGACCGACTCCCACCTGTTGACCCCCATCAAGACGGGCGACGCACAGAACGCCGCCGTGTGGTACTCTCTCGCCGAGATAAAAAGCGTTATTTCATCGCTACGCCTCAAGGGTATGACCTCAAAGGCCGCACACGATTACATTTAAACACCACATTATAATATTATAGCGTATGAAGACAATCAACGACACCCCCGCCCCCGTCATCATCCCCGGCCTTGATTGGCTTTTCCGATGGCTTGACAGACACCCCCGCGCCGCCGCCGTGCTCTTGTGGCTGATGATTGCCGCCCTCGTGTATGCCGTATTTACTTACGATTTTACAATACCGATGTATAAATAACCCCTATTTATAGAATATAGAATTAATTAAGAATCACAGATAACAATTTAATCCGCATCGAGATATGAAGTACTTTATTAATACCCCGTACACCGCCGAGAGCCTAAAAAGCGAGTACCGCGAACTGTGCAAGAAGTTGCACCCCGACACGGGAGGCAACGCCGAGGAGTTTAAAACAATGATGAACGAGTACGAGCAAGTGACAAACGACCTGAGCAGAGCCAACGAGGAAGCCGCAGCCCGTGAGCAGATGGCAAGAGCCGCCGAGGAAGCACGCAAGCGCAGAGAAGAAGAGCGCAAGCGCGAGGAGGAGCGCAAGGCCGCAGCCCGTCCACTATACGAAAAGAAGTGCAACAAGTGGGCGCACCTCATGGAAGACCTTAACCCCTACAAGCAGGCAGAAGCCGACGCCCGCAAGTTGCACGGCTGGAGCAGTCAGGAGGCCAAGGCAGCGGGGAGCGCATACAGAGCCGCCCGCCGTCGTAACCTCGTGGCAATGGCAAAGGCCGCATTTCCTGGCGTGAAGTTCTCCGCAAGCATTAACACAGGATGGGGAGGCGGTGCCACTATCTCATGGCACGAAGGGCCGACCGTGGAGGAGTTCAAGGCCGCCACCGACTACGATATCTTTGTAAGCGGCTGGGACACGTTCGACGGCATGACAGATTGTGCAGGTTATGAACGCGCCGACTTTACAGAGTTTGCGAATAATTACGGCCAATTCTCGGGCTGCGTGAGCTACGACCGCACCGAGGAGAAGGAACACCGCGAGGAGGTGGCCGACATCATTTGCAGCGTGAAGCCGTCAGCAGCTGAGCAACGCGCAAAGGACGGACGCCGCGAGGATTGCACCGTATTCTTGAGCGACGAGGAAATAATAAAGATTTGCAGCTTGTTAGGCATCGACGCCGACAAGTTCAAGAAAGAACATCGTATTTATGGCACATTTGCCGAGGGGCATTATTTCGACTTGTGGGCCGAGTGGTTCACGAAGTGGAGCCACTACACCCCGCAACCCAAGGCCCCCGAATTTGTGCCGAAGTACGGGAAGACTTACAAGGCCATAAAAAAGGCGCTGGGCTCTAACGTGTTTGGTTATCGTAAGGGCGACATAATCGCCGACATCTTCGCACTGTGTGACGATCTGGACGGCTTAGAGATTGGAAAAATTTTCGTATGGGAAGGAAAAAAGGAATTTTCCGGCATGTATTCGAGCAATTACAAGAACACCGCCGCCCGCATCGAAAAAATGCAGGGCGTAGGCGTTACGTTAGACAGAGCAGGCGAAAGCGTCCAGGCAGTAGCCGAGGAAGTACGCGAAGCACTGCGCCGCGAGTTTGCCGACATCGAGAGACAGCGCCAACAGTGGGAGCAGGAGCAGACCGCCAAGGCCGACAAGGGCACGAAAGCAAGCGAGCCGACCGACACCCCAAGCGAGACCCGCGAGACCGCCACGGGCGACGAGAGCGAGCCACAGACCACCGCCACCGAATCAGCCGACGCCAACGGCGACGGGCTGACGATGGAGAAGTACAGCGAGAAAGCCACCGTTATACGTGGTTATAATGCAGAGCAGGCCGCCGAGCTGGAAGCAATGGGCGGCAAAGAGTGGCGCAACCTGAAAGGCGGAAAGGGCTACATTTTCAGCACCCGCCGGCACGGCGACGAGCTGGCCGAGTGGTTCAAGGCTCAGACCGAGCCCGCCACCGGCACCCCGTTAGAGCAGGGCGCAGAAATCACCGACACCCAGAACGAGCCGACCACGAAGGCCGAGCCGTCCGCGCTGCTGGTAGCCGTGGCCGACCTGCTGGAGACCATCGGCAACGCATTACAGCAGGCCGCAAGGTTTGAGGGCGTCACCATCCCCGCCGCCACCCTCGCACGGTGGAAGCGCGAGGCCATCGACGGCACCACCAACGCCGCCGCCCGTCTGTGTGAGGTGTGCGCCTGTCTGGCATCGCTGACCCCTGACAGCCGCAAGGACTTCGACGCCCTGGGCGCTATCTTCTGGAGCCTGTCCGAGCAGATCCGCAACGGCTGCAACCCCGACACCCTGCAAGCCGCGACGGACTACGCACGGGCGCAACTGTTCGACCTGATAGACCGCACCCAGAACGCCAACCAGGCGCGAGCCGTCCGCGAGGCCAACGAGCCAGACCCTACGCAAAGGGAAGCCGCATAATATAGCGGCTTTCCAAAATCACCACCTTTATATATATTATAGAACCTTTCCGAGATTAGGCAATTTTCAATTTTCAATTTTTCAATTTTTCAATTTTTCAATTTTATAAGTTATGAACTTTTCATATAATCCCGATTTTTACCCAACCCCCAAGGAGGTAATAAATAAGATGCTGATGGACGACAGCCCCGCCGGGCTGGTGGTGCTGGATCCGTCTGCAGGCAGTGGCAACATCGCCCGCGCACTCCGTGAGGCTGGAGCCGCCGAGGTGCTGACGTGTGAGATAGACCCGAATTTGCAGCCTATACTGAGGCGCGACGGCTTCCGCCTGATTGCATCGGACTTTATGAGCGTAACCGCCGAGCAGGTAAGCCACGTCAATATGATCGTGATGAACCCCCCATTCTCTCAGGGTGTGCGCCATATCCAACACGCCTACGACATCGCCCCCGCTGGCTGCGTGATTGTCGCCCTGTGCAACTCGTCAAACCTGGAAAGCGGTTATTATAGCCATTACAGAGAGTTTGCGGAATTGGTGAACCTTCGCGGCTACGCTGAAGACCTGGGCGACGTGTTCAGCACCGCAGAGCGTCGGACCGCTTGCCGTGTGTCGCTGGTGAAGTTGTGGAAGGAAGGACAAGGGGCCGACGAGTTCACGGGCTACTTCTCAGCCTACGAGGAGAGCGACCAAAGCGGCAACGGCGAGACGGAGGGACTGATGCAATACAACTTTCTGCGCGACATCGTGAACCGCTACGTGGAAGCCGTGAAACTCTTCGACGGCGTTTTAGAGGCCACAGAGAAGATTAACCGCGCCGCCTCGTTTGTAGATTACACGGTCGAGACCGACGAGAAGACGGGCGAGCAGAAGGCCATAAAGCACACATACGGAGCATTGCCCGTGAGCTTCGAGGCCGTGAGTATCAACCACAACAGCGGACGCGCCGAGGCGACCACCATCAACCACGCCACTTATAAAAAGGAGCTGCAAAAATACTACTGGCGCATCATCTTTAAGAAAATGAACATGGAGAAGTACGCCACCCGCGAACTACGCGAGCAAATCAACCGCTTTATAGAACAGCGGCAAAATGTCCCCTTCACGATGTCGAATATTTACCGCGTTATAGAGACCGTCGTAAAAACCAACGGGCAGCGCATGACCCGCGCACTGTGTGAGGCTTTCGACACGATTTGCAGCCTGTCAGCCGAGAACAGCACCGCCGGCGAGACGTGGAAGACTAACAGTAACTACATGGTGAATCGTCGGTTTATCTGCGACTGGATAACCGAGCGGAGCAGCTGGGGCGACAAAATGGAGGTGAGCGACTGGCACAACAAGGCCGAAAAGATTAACGACGTGTGCAAGGCTCTTTGTTATATGACTGGTAAGGAGTTTTCAACCATCGGCAATCTGGGCGAGCACGTCCGCAACACTTCGCCCGCCTGGGGCACCTGGTTTGAGTGGGGCTTCTTCCGCTGCAGGGGCTACAAGAAGGGCACCATGCACTTTGAGTTTATCGACGAAAACGTGTGGGCGCGATTTAATCAGGAGGTCGCCAAGTCGAAGGGCTGGAAGATAGGCAGCACCGCCCGCACCGAGCACGGCCACAAGCAGAACCGAAAAAAGTAACGTTATAGACAAAGTAAGATTTTATAGACAGAGTAACAGATTAACAACTTATCTTAGATAATAAGAACAAAAGAACATATTAATAACAATTTAATCCGCAAGAGTTATGAAACAGACAAAGACACTGGCACAAGTGGCCAACGAGGTAGAAAACGGGAATATCTACTACAACGAAACAAACATTAAGTGCGGCACGTTTGAGAGCTTCGCCGACTTTCAGAGTTATTTCACACTCCACTACCGCCCGTTATTGCAGGCCATCGAGAACGGCGAGGCCATAGACGACAACCGCCGCCACCTGCTGAACTTCCTGGCCTCCGACCTGCTGCAGATGTTCGCCGACAGCGACGAGGACGAGTAACCCCACCTTTATATATATTATAGACATCACCCCCAATTATAGAACCCATAAAAATTTGACGAATTATGAAGACTTCAAATAACATTCAGAGCAACGAGAACCGCAACCGAGTTATTAACTACGACTTCGAGATCGTCCGCGACTTCGACGGCACTTATTACGTGAACGCCCGCAACGAGCTGCACGAGCACATCAAGGGGCTACCCGAATATCTGCCATATAAGGAGCTGAAGAAGGCCGTTAAAGAGGCTCTGGGCGTGACGCTGCCGACGCTTAAAAGCCTGACCTTTGAGGGCAACGGGCGCAAGCGTTACGCCAACGCCTACGGGCTGCGGGGCATCGAGATACACCAGGAGCCGCTGGCCTTCGGACTGCAAGACAAGGTAGTGTTAGGATCATTCGGAGAGTCGCGCCCCTACGCCATCGGCTGCACCGTGACGGGCTACCGCTGGGACAGCGAGGCCGGCGAGTTCCTGTATATCCTGCAAGGCGAGGACGGCAAGCAATACGCCGACTTTGCGCGTAACATCATCCCCGACAATGGCAACGACTCCAAGGGAACCGCCACGTTAGAGGACACCGGGGAAATCACCGACGGGCGCGAGCTGCTGCCGGAATGGCTGAAAGCAGACGCAACCGTTTACAGTACCAAAATGTGGATGTACGGCGATCCGTTCACCATCGACGGACTGAGCACTACACAGCCGGGATGCTGGCACATGACAGCCCCGAACGGCTTCACGTTCAGCATCAGCCCGGAGGACATCGTCAACGAGTTTGCAACCGTAGCACCTGCACCCCACGACAAGCAAGGCCGCGAGGTGCCACAGCCTGAACTACACATCGGCGACCGCGTGATTTTGGGCGAGTTCTTCAAGACCGACAAGCCGAACACCGAGGGCACCATCTGGGGCAAGGAGTGGGACGAGGAGGAAGAGGCATGGACGTACCGCATCCGAGTGGCTGAATGTGTGTACTATCACGGACGCGCTGATCAAGTGACACCCGTCACCCCGTTAGAGAACACCGAGGGAATCAGCACCGACGGCGAGGGCCGCGAGTCTACGTTATACGAGCGTCACAACATCACAGCCGAGGAACGTGAGGCAAAGACAAAGGGCAGTGCCTCGTACATCCGCCGCCAGGCACGCATGGCCCGCGAAGCCTTCTATTATCACAAGGGGGCACGCATCGAGGTCCGCATCGCTTACCGCAACGGCACCGATGATCCCGACGGCATGAGCTACAAGGTATGTTGGTACGACGAGACACGGACGGGAGAGCTGCACCTCATGGAGTGTGAGAACGGCATCAGCCTGGAGAAAGCCGCCCGCCACATGGCCGACTTCTCCCTGCTTTCAGAGTGTGGCCTCACGCTGCGCGAAATACTCTATCCCGCCGCATAACCTACAATTATACATATATTATACATTCACTTTTTATTCACCAATTAAAAACTCAGAAGATTATGAACGCAAAGAGATACAGCCGGGCTGCCATCATGGTAACAGCCGACAATGCAGAGAGCAAGAAGAAATACGACCGCGCCGAGAAACTGGCAGAAGAGATTATGAGACGGATGGACCGGATGACTTACCGCTACTCGTTACTGAGCGAAGAGGAACACCTCGTATATTCCACTCTGGGCGCACGCTACCAACTGTTAAAGGCTATCAGCTATGCAGCACACGCCGACATCGTGAAAGGTGCAAGCAACAAGACAGAAAGCCGCCGACGCTCCGGGCGCCACTATCGCGCCTACGTCATCGGCTGCGTCAAGCTGCGCCACTGGCATGAGTTTATGGCCACGAAGTTCAGCGACTTCTGGAGCCGTCATATCGACGAGACACCAGCAATCGACCGCGAAAGGCTCCGTGAGCGCATCGAGGAAGAAAGAATCGAAGGAAACTAATAATCTTTCTATATTATACAATCACATTTTAATCACAGAAAGGAAACGAGTTATGACACGCAAACAGATATGTCAACAGATTGCAGCCTTCACGGGCGACTGGAAGAGCGCACGGCGCAAAGCTGAGATATTCGATCACAACTGCCTCGTAGTATTGGCACAAGTGAAGAGTTTAAAGCTATCTTTTGGCCGCAGGCTCAAAGACGCGGATCATTATATAGAAGACCGCGACACTTTGCACTTCCGTTACACCACGAAGCAAGGTGAGGAATATCACTTTTCAATCCTGGACTAAGGGCATTTATACATTCACTTTTTTAATCACAGAAAGGAAACGAGTTATGGCACAGAAGAGTATCGTTATAGCAGGCAGGGAGCCGATGGTGGCCAACCTGAGACTGGAGCAGGTGGACTTCAAGAACGTTGGCAACAGACGCTTTATGTTCAACCCCAAGACGGGCACGCTCTTGCTGGGAGGCGAGGACGTGGAGAAAGGCAGCCGCGAGATGGTGAGCAGCCATGCCGAGGAGTTCCACAATGCAGGGATAGCGGAGAACTTCGACGACTTTGTACGCGGGTGGCTGGGCTACAACAGCCGACAGTACCGCCACGGCATCATACACTTTGCACCGAACATCTGCGAGGCTACATTTGACCAGGGCTTCGACACGCTGACAGCCTTTGCCGCACAGCTGCGCATCGACGGAAAGACTAAAATCCTGAATTTCGTAAAGTACGGCGAGCAGACAATGGGCGACTTATTGCCAAACAGATTCTAACAAACATCATATTATAATCACTTTCTAAAATCAGAGCATTATGAAAACTTCAGTTAATAACAACAATATCGAGAGCAAGAACGGCATGAGCCAGGTAGTAATTGACATGAGCCCAAAGGTGAAGCACCAGGACGGACACGGACGCGAGGTGTTGGCCGACGTGCATTTCCGCATTGACGTACAGGCATACGTCAACAACTTCTACACCTACACCAAGGAGGCACGCGAGGAGAGCGAGAAGGCTTGCGAGGCTTATTATAGCGAGGTGGTGGAATTGCTGAAGGGCGAGGGCTGGACGCTGAGAAAGGAAAAGTACGGAGTGGGCGACTGTCCGCAAATGGTAAAGGGCACGCAATATCTGTACTGCCATCCGCAGGACATCAGCGGACAGGTGAACCCCGCAGACATCGAGGCACTGGAGGCAAAGATTAAGGCGCTCACGTCCTGCAAATTCTACAAGACGGACAATTACGGGGACATCATCGTAACAACGTCTGAGAGCGACGAGAAACAGCTCTACCGCGACACCTACGCCGACGGGCTGGCATCTGTCTGGCAGGAGGTGACAACCACCAAGCGCAGCAATCTGTATAAGGACAAGGCAGAGGCAGAAAGCTGCGTTCGCCGCCGCATCTGCATCGCCAACCGACGCGCCGACCTGAACGACATCGGCACGGGCAGTTACAACATGCGCAGTCCGCTGCTGCAATTCCTAATGGAGGAGTACGACCGTCTTTTGAAGGCTGGCTACATCAAGGAGGCCACGGGACAGAACGGGCGCACGCTTTGCCGCTGGATTAACAAGAAGGAGGAGAAAGAACGCGCCAAGGCTATCCGAGAGGCTGAGAAGGCCGAGAAGGTAAAGGAGACCTACAAGACGGGACTGCTGGTGACGGACACGAAGTATGGACATGATTACGAGCGCATTACTGGCATTGAAGGGGGCATGAATACCTACATCGTTACAACGGCTACGAAAATTCAGGTGGAGTGTATGAAACACCACCGCGTTATGGAGAAGGCCAAGAATGAGCATACCGTGGCCGACCTGCCAGAATGGGTGCGCCCTGGTGCTGTGCTGATGATCAACGGCATGTGGAAATGGGAAGAGGTGGTAATCGTGGAGCTGGCCGACGGCTGCGTCTGGTATAAGAAGGGTAACAGTGTGATGGGCTGGACCTACGACCACTTTATATCGCTGTATGTGAACCACCACTATGCCAAGGTGAAGGAGTATGCGCCGGAGCCTACGTTAGAGGACATCGGAAAATTCAGGGCTGTGTGCGAGGCCGAGGGCTGCACTTATCCTGGTGACGTGGAAGGCACCAGCGAATACTACCGCGACACGCTGATGACGGCTGAAGATGGCAGGACGGTGAGTTATCAGTTTGGCAACTGCCGCTTTGACTGCAAGCGTAACGAGAGTGGCACGTGGGACGTTCACGCCTACGACACGGACGGAGAGGACACAACATTTGAAGGCCGCACGGCATCGTTCTTCGGTGGTATGTTCAACGACCTCTTCAAGACGTGGGGCAGTGGCAACCTGCCGGAGCCACCCGCAGAGGCGCATATCGACGTGGAGCCTACGTTAGAGACCTCTTCCGAAATCACAGAGCAGCGAGAGCAAAACGATGCTTGCATCAGTTCTGCCGAGTCGCGACGTGATAAGGCCAACGGCCAAATCACAGACGGCGCGAAAAAGGAATCTTTCGGCAAGATGTTCATCTATCGCCTGTATATCAAGTGGAAGTGGATGCAGCAGCGCTTCGAGCGTATCGGCGACATGGACCGCGCCGCCGACTGCTTCTACCACCGTCTGCGCCTGACGAAGCTCTACATCTATCAGCCGGGCTGGCGCATCATGGACTACGGCGACATGAAGCCTATCTTCTTCCCCCGTCAGCGCATCAAGTAGGCGACACATTTATATATATTATAGGCGGCCTGGGAGATTAGGGCCGCGAGTGATCTTTGATATAATTTGTAAAATTTAACGGGCTTTTTGTTGCAAGGTTCAGCAGAAATGCTTACCTTTGCAGCCGTGAAGTAGTTTTTTTCTCATGACAGGGATGGAAAATTCCGAAAGGAGCAAAAGACATTGAGCCCAGGAGACCTACACTCTTGGGTTTTTTTGTTGCAATTCGGCAACGGGCCTTCTGGCGGCATGTCAGGAACTTAATTCATTCATTGTCATGAGTAGCAAAAAAATTACTTCACACACCCGAATTGGCAGAAGGCTCATCTTCTGTCGCTACGTCAGGAAGAATGGTAAGATTTACTTTCCCCGTCGCGGGCAGGTATTCTGTTTCTGGGTAGAGGACTAAGATAGTCTGACGCCAACCTCTCTCGGGGAGCGTGAGAAGTGGGCACGCTCCTTTCTTTATACATTTACATTATAATCACTTTTAAACATCACAGACATTATGAACAAGCAGGAATATACGGCACTGGTGGACAGGTGCAAGCAGTTGAGTTACGAGTATTACGTGTTGGCACAGCCGACGGTGAGCGACGCGCAGTTTGACGCGCTGGTAAGTGAGATTGAGCAGGCGGAGGCAGGGCACCCGGAATGGACGCTGGCGGACAGCCCGACGCAGACGGTGGGCAGCGACGTGGACCCGAAGAGCGGGCGCAGGCTGATAAGGCACCGCACGCGGATGCTGTCGTGCGGCAAGGCCCAGTCGCGGGAAGAGGCAGCAAAGTGGATTGCCAAGACGGAGAAGGCCATTGCCAAGAAGTTTGGCGGCGACGGCGTGACGTATGTATTGGAATGGAAATACGACGGCATCAGCTGTTCGCTGGTGTACCAGGACGGCCAACTGACAGAGGCCAGTACTCGCGGCGAGGGCGGCATCATGGGGCAGGACTTGCTGGCACACGTTGCCTGCATGCCGTCGGTGCCACAGACGATCAACATGAAGGGTCGTGTGGAAGTGCGCGGCGAGATTGTGTGCCCGAAGTCGGAACTGGCACGGATGGGCTATAAGGACTGCCGGACGGCTGCCGCTGCACTCTGCAATCAGATGGTGCCGTCGCAGCACATGAAGCGGCTGGTGTTCCTGGCTTGGCAGATGGACGTGGACGATGAGCCTGCGGCTACGGAGAGCATGAGTATTGTGACGGCGCAGGTGCATCGGTTTATGAGCGAATACCGCCAGTGCAAGGCCGACGAGATTTCTGGCATACTCGATGAGTTTGCAGCACAGCGCGAGGCTCTGGCGTGGCCGACGGACGGCGTGGTGATTAAGGTGGACGAGAAGTCAGTCGCCGCCAGCCTTGGTGGCAACAAGCACCATGCCAATGGATCGGTAGCCTATAAGTTCCCCGTGGAAGAGAAGTGCGTGACGCGGGTTGTTGAAATTGAAATCAAAGTCGGCAAAACGGGCAAACGCACGCCGCGAGCCATTCTTGTGCCCGTGACGATATTGGGCCGCGAGGTGAAGTCGGTGTCGCTTGGTTCGGAGAACAAGATGAAGGATTTGGGCGTGACCGAGGGCTGTCTGGTAGAGGTCGGACTGTCGAACGATGTAACGCCGAAGATTTATAGAGTCGTCGAGCCGACTCCAATGGATAATGGAGAATTGACAATGGATAATGAGCCTGCGGCCAATGCCGACACCGAGGCTATCGTTATAGAGGCCGTCGGGGATCAGGCTTCGCCCGCAGGGGACACGGTGGGGACTGGCTCCACGTGTGCTATCCCCGATGGCACAATGGTGCCTGTCCCCGATGTGTCCGAAGTCGCCGATGCGCCCGCGTTAGAAGGTCACACAGATATCACAGATAACACAGATACGGCATCGGCGGTCGCCGATGATTTCTCCCCGTTACAGCGTCGGACGGGACATCAGGCTGCCGAGACTGCTTCGCCCTGCCAGGCGAGCGACACAGATGGGGACAGTCCCTCTTGTTCCATCGAAGATAGCACAGAAGGGACAGTCCCCACTGTGTCACCAGCTGCCGCCGAGGTCGAGCCATCGCCCGTTACAGACGGCATCGGAAATCAGGCGATCGAGGCTGTGACCGTCGAGCCAGAGCCCGTGGTGGTTGCACCCCGCCCCACGGAGCGGGAGCGCAATGCCGCCGCCCGTCGCCGCCGCGAACAGCGCGAGGCCCAGCGGATGAGTTACGAGGCGCGGCTGGAGCAGGAGGCCCGCGAGGCCGAGGCGTACGCCCGCGAGCAGGAGCGCCGCAAGATTTTTGCGGCAGTGGGCGCCGCCGCCGTCACCCTGGTGATGATCTATTTCTTCGGCCTCCTCGGCCCCGCCGTCTTCGGTCTCCTCGCCGGAGGACTATTAAAAGGCTAACACCTTTATATATTTATAACGCGATATTGGAATCACTTTCAAATATAATTCGTATCTTTGCCACCGAATTTAACAAATTATACGACTATGGAGAAATTGACGATTTTGATTGACGGCAAGCCGACGGTGATTGAGCCAGAGGCTACGGTTGAGCTGAACGAGGTGAACCCGCTCACGAGTAACGAACCCATGTACTGTTCGTCGGCATGGTGAAGCGCGTGATTGAACTGAAAGGGCGCGAGCTGCTGACGCAAATCATCAGCAAGGCTTACGTGTTCCCCATCGTCGGCGAGGGCGAGAGGGCGCAGGCTGTGGAAGTTCGCGCACTCTGGGACACGGGGCGACGCACTGCCTGGTGACGCCGGAGCTGGCCGCAAAGATGGGCTTGCGGTCGCTCGGCAAGAAGGACAACAACACGGCGGGCGGCACGGTGGAGGGCAATGTCTATCAGCTCGGCCTGTACGTGAACGAGCGCATCGTCTATCCGCGCCTCTATTTCGGCGAGGCCAACGGCGGCGGACGGTTCGACATCGTGATTGGCATGAACGCGCTGCGGTTCGGCTGCCTGACGCTGGAGGGCGAGGGCGACGAACGGACGTTCAGGTTTGAGATACCTTGACTACGTTATAGGCGGTCTGCGAAATCACAGAGCAGCGAGAGCAAAACGATGCTTGCATCAGCTTTGCCGAGTCGTGAGGTGATTCGACCGAAAGTCAAATTAGAGACTTTTGAGGGGAGCGATACCCCCGCAGGCCACAAGTTATCTTTAGGATTAAATTGTTATTATGGAGTCCGCTGCCTGCGAAGGTCGCGGGCTTTTTTTGTTTTTAGACATAGTAACGATTTAAAGACAGAGTAACAGAATAACTATTTTTTAGACAGAAGAACAGAAGAACATAAGGACAAAAGACATAGTAACGATGAAAGACATAGTAACAGAATAACATAATTATCTGTGCGGTAGCCGATAAAAAAGATCATCGCGAAGTCCCGCGATACCAGAACGGAGAAAAGTCGGCGGTCTCTGCGACTTTTCGTGTTGCATCCCCCTTTGAAGGGGGCCTTGGGGGTAACGCCCCTCTTTTGGTTCGTTTTCTCGGAGCGAGCGAGAAAATGAACAGGGAACCGTAGGCCACGGCCTACATTGTCCCATTTTACAAAATGTCTGCGCTACCTTTGCTGAAAAAGAAACGACTATGCCGAAGACGAAACCGACAATGAGCTGGAATGAGGTCAGGAACATGACCGAGAAATTTGAGTGGCGCGATCCTCGCACGGGGATTACGACTCGCGGGTATAATCCCCCTGGTGGGAAGGACGGCAAGGGCGTGAAGCGCGTGCCCTTCCACATCCGCTACATCACGGGTAAGGGCTGCGTGGAGGAGGGCTTTTGCATCTGCCTGAAGGTATATCCAGAGCTGCGGCAGCGGATGGTGCAATTTGTAGGCCCCGACGGCACGGGCGGCTCGCGCCAGATTCGCCGCGTGAGGGATTATCTCATCATGGAGATTGACGGCATCCGCATCGTGACGCACTGATTTAAGGGGAAAGTGAATAGTGAATAATTTGCTACCGCTCGGATGTAATCATCTATAAACAATAAACAATAAACAAAAAAGAAATATGGCAACAATGATTAGTAAGAATTTCAGCCTGCAGGAGCTGACGGCGAGTGCGACGGCGAAGGCGAAGGGGCTGCGGAACGAGCCGGGACAGACAGACGTAATCGCACTGTGCGCACTGGTGCATCGGGTGTTGCAGCCGCTGCGAGAGGCGATGGGCGAGCCGATTAAGATTGGCAGCGGGTATCGGAGTCTGGCGGTGAACAGGGCCGTAGGCGGTGTGTCGAACTCGCAGCACATGCGGGGCGAGGCGGCTGACCTCTGTATCGACGGGGACTTGGCGAAGGGAAAACGATGGTTTGAGTGGATCAAGACGCACTGCGAGTTTGACCAGCTGATTTGGGAGCATAATGCCAAAGGGACGTACTGGGTGCATGTCAGCTATCGGGCCGACGGGAAAAACCGCCGGCAGGTGATCAATAACCTTCTGAAGAAGTAAGAGACTTGTCCTTTTCTTTGGCGCAAAGAAAAGAACTAAAAGAAACATCCACCCCACCAAACTTGGCCGATGGCCTTCCTCTGTCGCGACTCGACAATGCTGATGCGAGCATCGCACTGCTCTCGCTGCTCCATCGGTTCCCCTATATGGGAGGATGTAACACGAAAAATCGCAGCACGCCGTCGATTTTTCTCCGATTTGGTATCGCGGGACACGCGATGATTTCTTATCGGCTGGCGCACAAAAGAATCCGTAGTTAAAATAAAATAAAGAAAGTATTATGGCAGAGATTAAGTTGATTGGGCCTGAAATTAAAGGCAAGGCAGGAGAGACAGTAAGGCTGGAAACAGAGTTCGCCAAGGAGTGTTGGTCGTGCGTACACGAGAGACGGGAGAAGTCGGGGTATGTGCGCATCAGCGACCTGGAGAGAGGCTGCAAGCACGTGTTCGACGCGATGGTGCATGAAGATACGACGCACTTTATCGTGTCGATCGGTGACAAAGGGAGGCCAGACCTCGGAATGACAAATAATATCGGGCAGATTTGGTGCCCGGTCGTGGTGGATGGCGTAGAGCCGAAGCCGGATCCCGAGCCGACTCCTGAGCCAGAGCCCGTCACGGTGGACCTGGGCAAGTATCAATACTCTATCATGCTGCTGTCGGATTATCACCTGTCGAAGGACTCAGACGAGTGGGGCGACGAGAAGGACTTCACCCGCTGCATGGACCTCGCCGTGGCAGACCCGAACGTGAAGTGCGTGATGGGCTGCGGCGACCTGATAGAGAGCGGCTCGCCGAAGAAGGGCACACCCGAGGATGACGCCCAGGACTTCAAGGATTTGTATGACGTGCCCTACTGGCAGACCGCCGGGCTCAGACTCTTCTCGCCGATGGGCAACCACGACTTCTACGGCTGCTTCGAGTCGAGGGCTGGCGACACTCTGTTGCCCAAGCGCTTCACAAATTATAACAGTATCTCCGGCCGTAACCCCGGCGTACTGACGCGCATCGGGAAGATCTGGCCGACGGACGGAGGCATCAACGGCATCGTGCCCAGTCGCGGCCGTATTGTCTTCGACATGGAGAAGGGCAAGCACACGGCCGTCGGCCAGGCCGACATGAACTTCCTGGCATACTACGGCTACGTGGAGAAATACAAGGATGCGGCGGGCTATACCGACAAGCTGGCGCCAGAGGAGAACCGCTTCAGCGACAAGGCGATGGCCGCGATGACGAAGTACGTCAACGACCACTGGGACGCCTGCCGTGACAAGCTCACGGCGTGGGCCGACGGAAGCTGCGGCATGCGGAACGTCTACTCGAAGCTAAACTACTGGTTGAAGAAGGATAATGATATCTTTATTTTCCTGTCGGTCGATTATGGCAACGACGTGTGGCCGGTCAACACCTTCTGGCACGACAGGATGATCCACGCCCGGACGCTGATTGACCTCAGTGCCGACGATCCGTATGTCCGTCGGATGAAGGAGTTCGTGACCGACACGGATTACTCGGAGGCCGACGAGCCGTACAACTATCAGTATTACTCGGTGAACTCGCTGATTTGGCTCAAAGAGATTATCGAGAACAACACGGACAAGAAGATTTACGTGTTTACGCACCACTTCATGCCGAACCGCGTGGGCAACGGCGTCGGCAGACCGAAGGACGGCAACTGGCAGTATGCGGAAATCCATCCTGCGGACGAGAAGGACGCGAAGGAGGGCGGAATCTATCCCGTAGGCTCGAATGCCCTGACGGGTATTCAGTTCTGGTTCTTCAGCAAACTGATGAATCTGTATCAGAACGTGGTGTGGTTCAGCGGGCACTCGCATATCTCGATGTCGTCCGGCGCAAACTTCGATAACCATGACTACGCCGTTGTGTCGCCGTCGGAGCGTAACGGATTTGTCTATACCAAGGCTTCGCTCACGCCGCTGAGGGAGTCTGCCTGGACGGTCGCCCTGCCGTCGATGTCGAAGCCGCGCAATATCGTCAACGGCCAGTCCGTGCGTCGGTATGAGGACGCGGAGATGGCGGTGATGGAAATCTACGAGCGCGGCGTGAAGATTAAGGGCTACAAGGTGCGCGAAAACAACGCCAACGTGAAGATTCTCCTCGCGGAGCAGGCTATTCAGTTGATATAGTCTTTTTCATTTTAGGTTTTATATATTCACGTAATGACGGTGGCGGCGGCCACGTGTTCGGTGGCCGGGCGCGGTCGCAGGGGCAGCGGCCCCAAAGTTTTCAAAAATGTTTTTAGTTATTCATATTTAGTTGATTAGTTTAGTAAGTAGTTTATCAGATTATTTTTTACGTTTAGTTTAGTTAAACAATGAGTAGTTAGTTTTTCCCCGCCGTCTGCGAAGGTCGCGGGGTTTTTAAATGTAAAGAGCGGGGCTTTGCGGCCTCGCTCTTTTAAAGTCTTGCCAGCCGTGTGTGGTGGCGGGAATGGTTCCATAAGTTAGCTTTCGCTGACAATTCTCGCGCTCGTCATACTGAAAGCGCGGCTTTGGCTTTCGCCTTCCTCCTTCGCACCTCGGCAATTCATGCGAGCATGATTGCGCTCGGTTTGTCGTCGGTTCGTCTGAGCTTGCTTACTCGAATTGTTCACTTTGATTTTATTAACGTCGCATCACTGCGATGGGTTAGTCGCCTCACGAGGGTTCTGACCATCTGTGAGGTCTTCTTCGTCTTCTATCTTGATCTTAATGGTTTTCACTTTACTGCTGACAGTGATGACGGTTTCTTCCTCGCTGGAGAAAAAGTCTCCCGTCTGACAGCCTATCGCCTCTGCCAGTTTGTTCAGATCCTCAAGGGAGATTCTTGGATTATTGATGGTACGGCTCAACTGCGGCTGCAAAACCCCGAGGGATTTCGCGACCTGAGTAATCGTTTTGCCGTGTTCTTTTGCGACTCTTTTAATGTTGTTTGCCAGGTTCATATCGTTGTTATAATATCGTTTATGTTGAATGCGGGTGCAAAATTAGAAAATTAATCCGAATATAACAAATATTGTAATAATTATATTTATTTATTAACATATACGGTTATGTTTGTTAAACTTTGCTTAAATAACGCATTTTGTTATGAATTTGTTTGGATATAACAGAAATAGTTATTATCTTTGCATCATCAAACAATAAAATAAATAAAAGATATGAGTAAATTCAAGAAATCGCTGGAGAACCAGCAGAAGATTAACGAGGCTGCGGAGCAGTTGGTTGAACACTTTAGCGTAGCGGCGACGCTGGCCGACCACTACGAGCGCATGGCGAAGACGCAGGCGATGATGATGATGACGATGGGTATCAACTGCAAGGACCAGGGCTTTGAGATGCCGGTGGAAGTGGCGTTCTTCTTTGACGATGTGCGCGTGCTGCTCGACCTGCTGCGCCCGTTCGACGAAATGGCCAACGATGACAAGAAATAAGCATATATAATATATAAAGGTATGAAGATGTTTACGATGGACGAATCTACTCTCCCCAAGATAGATGATTTTGACAAAGACTCAAACCTGGACTTGAATCTGATTGCTATGAACGTGGCGGTCGAAGCGGTTGGGCGACCAGCCGCCGAGGCCGCTTCACCGACGACATTTCAAACCTTTTAAAAATATAAACGTTATGAAGACTAAGAAACTTTTAGGACTGATGGCCGTTGTGGCCATGACGGGCTGCTCGGAAGGAGCAGACGAGGTGATGAACGGTGCCGCTATGGACGGTGGCAAGGTGGTGACGACGTTCGCCGTGGAGGGTGATTTCGACATGCCGGAGTTCGGTGCGATGACTCGCGCTCTGACGGCGGACGGCAAGGCAATGACGGATTTGTGGGTACTGGACTACATGGACGGTGTGCTCGTAGGTCAGCTGCACCAGACGGCGGAGGACGATGATTTCGGCACGCCGACGATGGCGCTGGACTTCGGCAGCCACCACGTGTATTTCGTATGCAGTCGCGGTACGACCCCGACACTATCCACCGACGCACACAGCATCACCTGGGCAACGACCTCGGACACCTTCTATAAGGATTATAGTGCCAACGTGACATCAGGCTCGACGGCCAACAGGAGCGTGACCCTCGACCGCGTGGCGACGAAGCTGGGCATCACCATTGCCGACGCCATCCCGACGGGGACGGCCTATGTGGAGATTACGCCTGCGACGTGGTACTATGGCATCGACTATCTGACGGGCGAGGCGACGGCGGCGCAGACAGCTGGCACGCGGACGATCAACATTCCCGAATCGAGGATTGGCAAGACGGGTACGAACCTGAATATCTTCGGACTGAGCGGCGCGACGGAGTGGATCACCGACGTGACGGTGAATGCCTGTGACGGCGACGATAATGTTATCGGGACGGCGACCATCACGGGCGCACCGTTCAAGGCCAACAGGGCTACGACCTACAGCGGCAGCTTGTTTTCAGCCGGCGGCGGTTTCGCCATGACGCTGACCGATGCCTGGGACGATGACTATCTCGGCTCGTGGTAAGATTAAGGTAAGAGTGAATAGTGAAAAGTGAATAATTTTCTACCGCAACAAATATAGACGCGATATGTTACACAACGTGATTTCCAAAGTTTATAATTGCGCAAGGCTGGCGGTCGTGGCAGCGGCTGTGACCGTCGCCTTTTCGGGATGCGAGAAGATGACGGTGGAGGACTCCGGCGATGACAGCGAGGCGAACGTCACGCTGCGCTTCGAGCCCTATCACCAGGAGAGTTTCACCCGCTCGGTGACGGCCCTCGGTGAGCAGTGCTCACGTCTGTCGGTGGCCATCTTCGACGGACAGACACGTGTGAAGAACCTGAAGTATGCCGTCGGCGACCGCAACTACGGTACGGTGTCGGTGGCGCTGCCGGCAGGCACGTACACCTTTGTCGCTATTGCCCACAACGGCCTCGGGGCGGCATCCATCAACTCGCGGACGGAAGTGAAATTTGCCTCGAACAAAGTGACGGACACGTTCTACTGCTGCGGCGACATCACCGTGACCGACGGCGAGAGCACCGAGCAGAACGTGACGCTGCAGCGGCGCACGGCGATGGTCAGGCTGACGATGACCGACCGTCTGCCCGAGGGTGTCGATCGGCTGAAGTTCTACTACACCGGCGGCTCCTCGACCTTCAATCCCACTACTGGCTTCGGCTGCGTGAACTCGAAGCAGACGGAGTACCGCGACTGCTACGACGCGGACGGACAGGCGGTGACGGTCTACGAACTCTATACCCTGCCCCATACCGAAAGCGACGTGCTGACGAAGATGGAAGTGTCGGCGCTCGACGCTGACGGCTCGACCATCGACGGACTGGAATGGACGCTGACCGACATTCCCGTGGCGGTGAACAAAATCACGCTCTGGACGGGTTCGCTCATCGACGGCGGCGGTTCGGCGGCTGGTGGCGTGAGCATCATGCTCGACACCGACTGGGGCGGCACACTGACGTACTCGTTTTAGTTTCATACATACAGAATTGCGTTTTTAGACAGTAAGATGTTTAAGTGTTAAACAGAAGTGACCTTGTATCTAATGCTGTGTGGGGCTCTGCCGCGACTGCCCAGCCCCACCTTTTTTAGACATAAGGACGTGTTGATTTTTAGACAGAAGAACAAAAGGACATAAAATTATGGCACAGGAAGAATATTTTATTGCAGTCGTATCGGATCGGCTTTCGAGGCCGGGCGACACACGCTATGTCATCATCGACAAGCAGACGCAGCAGGAGGTGGACACCTGCAACGGGCGCGGCTACAAGTCGCCGCAGTCTGCCCACAAGAGTTTTTCATTCAAGCAGCGACAGCGGCAGAACAGCGTGCATGCCTACCGCTCGACACCCGACGGCCAGGGAAGATCCACGAACCGGGGACAGGCAGCCTACGGCCAGACCGCCCGTCAGGTGCCGATGAACGCACAGCCGCCTCGCGACCTGGTGTCGCCCTTCGTGCAGGAGGAATCAGCAGGCTACCAGCGCTCGACGGTTGTCCGTGACGATGGCGCACCAGCCGTCACGCGAGTCAATTCATGGTCTGGCTACGCTCCCCGCAGGGCTTCGGCTCAACGGCAGACCCAGCCGCAGACCTGTCAGCCGCAGACTTATCAGCAGCTGTCTTACGCCCGTCATCCACAGCCGCAGGCTTATCAGCAGCAGCCGCAGTCACCGACCTACCCGACGCGGCAACACCGCCGCCCGCAGGACGTGACGCAGGAGAACACCCCGCCGCCGCCCGACCTCTTCGGCTATCGCAAATAATCCCCTACGGCTATGGCAACGAAGACCCCAGACGGCATGATCAAGTTCCGCGTCCGCATCACTCGCATTGAGACGAAGGACGTGGAGGTCACGGCGACAGACATGTATAAGGCGCAGAGTATCGGTAAGGCGATGGCACGCAAGCACGACTGGACAGACGTGGACAACATCGCCTACTCCGCCCTCGCAGAGCCCTGGTTCCTCGGAGAAAAGAAGCGGAGATAGTTTTAAACTATTCGCAAACTATTTAATAGATATTTAAAAACTATTTTTTAGATAGTTCATAAAGAAATAGATAGTTGGTAGTGAGCAATATAATATATATAATGTAAGCAAATAAATATAAAGTGAGCGAATATATAGTGATTAAAGAAATAGATATTTAATAAATTAAAAGGTAATAGTTATGAAGAAAAAAGGTATTGAAAAGGTATTGGAACGTCTGTCGGAAATGACGGACGAAGAGAAAGAGGCGATTCTTAAAGAGGCGAAAGCCGCCACTAAGGATGTTGAGGAACTGGCTGACCTGATTGTCAGTACGGTGTTGGCATGGATGAAGCATCACGAGCATGATGAAGGTGACATGATGTCAAGACTGGTGACGGGTTTCTCAAAGGGCGTATGCTCTTTGCTGGTCACGTTTGACGAAGCGTTTGAGGATAGCGGGCATCAGCCGTCGAGAACGTTTATTGACATGCTGCCAATCGGTATGTCATTAGCCAAGATGGAGCGTGAAATCCACAAGAAGATTGAGCATGAGAGGATGATGGCCGAGGGAGCAAACTAAAAAGCAATGATTATGGAAACAAGACTGAAAGAAGTGTTGGCCGTGGTCAACAATAAGGGCGGGGTGGGAAAGACCACCACCGTGCAGAGCCTGGCCGTGGCGATGCTGCGGCACAGGAAGAACTTGCATATGCTGGCGATAGACCTCGATCCACAGGGCGATTTGTCGAAGCTGTATGGCATGTCCGCCAAGCGCAAGGGACAGCCGACGGTGACGGAAGCGCTCAGCGTGGAGAACGGGCGACTGCCCATCTACAAGAGTGACAGCGGCGTGTACTTCGTGCCGTCGTCACCGATGCTGCAGAAGATTGAACCGAAGTTGATGGCGCAGATGCAGCCTTATATGGTGCTTCGGAAATTAGTGCTCGGCGAGGTGGAGGATTGCTCGGGAGAGGGGATTACGACCATCCCGGAGTGGTTCGACTACGTGCTGATTGACTGTCCGCCTGCACTCAGCATGTGTACCTACAACGCGATGGCGGTGGCCAGCGGCCTGCTGATTCCCGTGCAGATGGAGGGACTGAGCGTGTCAGGATTGGCACCGATTATCGTGGAGATGGAGCGGGTTAAGCGCGAACTAAACCCGCAGCTGGAGTTGCGCGGACTGGTGCCGGTGATGGTCGATCTGCGCCCGAACATCGTGCGGTCGTTCGTGGAGTACCTGAAGCAGGCTTACGGCGACAACGTGACGCAGACGGTCATCCCGCGTTCGGTGAAGGTGAACGAGGCCCAGACGCAGAAGCTGGATATCTATCAGTACAAGCAGTGGTCGCCCGTGGCCAATGCGTATGATAGTTTGACGAAGGAACTTTTTGGGTAAGCGAGAGGATAACGATGCTCGCATCGGTTATCCCGAGCGTGAAAAAAGTCAATGTAATTAACTTTTTGCGATTTAGGATATGGTGAAGAAAGGAAACAGATGGAACCTGGCGGAGCTTCAGGAGACGCTGGTGAAGGATGCGGAGGAGAAGATTTCGCAGGGATTCGAGGAGATAGCCGAGGGCGCAAAGGGGTCAGGCACCGATGCGCCCAAGGAGGGGGAAAAGGACACATCTGGGACAGGCACCACTGTGACATCGCAGGCGACATCACAGATGGAGCCAGTCCCCGCTGTGTCAGCTGCCGCATCGGTGCCGGCTCAGGCGACGGTGGTGCGCACGGCGAGGATGTTCCATAAGGAGCGGACGCAGGACGTGCTGGTGCATTGCCCCGAGTCGCTGCACCGCAGACTGAGGGAGCGCAAGGACCACCTCTGGGACGAGTACGGCGAGCGCGTGACGATCAACAACATGGTCATCGAGGCCATCGCCTTGTGGCTCGACGTGCAGGAAGGGAAATGCAAGGTGTCCGCAACTACATAGTTGGACACCAGGGAACTACCGGGACGGACACCGCAGACTACCGAAGAAGGTGAACACAACTACCAAACCGGACACCTTTATATATATTATATAGTCCTTTATTCTTTTTATAGAGCAGATAAAAAGGTAGGGTTTCTATAGTAGCGGAGTGTCGAAACGCCCGCAGGCAAAGGGAATAAGCCGCGACGAGGTGGCCAGAACGGTAGCAAAACGCGCCGGCGGCGGTAACGGAATCGGCAGGAATCCGTAACGGTCGGGCGGCATCGGAACAGAATCGGAACAAAAACGTAACATTTATGGATAAGACAACAAATCAACAGGAGCAGACGCAGCTGATGGAGATTGCGCTGCAGGAGGTGTGGAACAAGACGCCGTTCTCGTACTTCCGCTCGGGCACGAAGCTGACGCTGCTCCAGACGGACACGATGCTGATGGTGAGCGACCACCTGCAGCAGTACATCGGCGACTACTTCAACCTCGGGCTGAACCGCGCCGACGTGAAGCCGCGAGCGCTCTTCTCGAAGTACATGCTGGAGCACGGCATACCGCCCTTCCGCATCTACCTGGCCGACATGGGCATCACCCCGTCGCACTACAAGTCGGTGCGCGAGGCCATCGACGAGATGAACATGCTGGTGGACCACCCGGAGCTCGACGACAGCGGCAAGCCGACGGGGCACATCATCTACTCGCCGGTGTTCACGAAATTCCGCGTGCCGATGACGGGCGACTTCTACCGCAAGCGCGACGACAAGGGCGAGGTGGTGGTGGACTCGGCGCGGCACTACGGCTACATCGAGGTGGAAATCAACAAGGACGTGGCGCAGTACGCCTTCGACATGTCGCAGGGCTACGCCATCCACCCGAAGCTGATAGCCCGCTACGCCACGAAGCAGAAGACGCCCGACATCTACTTCAAGCTGAAGGAGATTATGGGCAAGGAGAAGCGCAGCCGCGTGAAACTGACGATGCCGGAGATCAAGAAGGCACTGGGCTTCGAGCCGTTCAAGGACGAGCAGACGGGCGAGTGGGTGGTGCCCTACGCGAAGTTCGCCCACTTCAAGACGAAGGTGCTCGACGCGGTGAAGGATGACCTCGACCGCATGGCGCGGGAGAACCACACCGACATCACGTTCGACTACCAGCCCGTGTATCTGAACGGGCGGCAGCGCGGCGACCCTGACTACATCGAGTTCACCATCGTCAGCACCGACCTCGGCATCGGCTACTCGCTGTTGACGAAGAAGGACACGCCCGCCACGGACGAGGCCAAGGGGCGCCGACGCGAGGCCGTGGAGCAGAGCCTGTTCGCCGACGGCGACGGGGCGCAAAGGGGTCAGGCACCGCTGCGCCCTGGCGACGCGACCGCGAAGGTGCAGGATTTTGTGGCGGGCGAGGGCAGCGACCTCTGGGCGCAACTGCTGTCCGCTTACGACGGGCCTGCGAAATCACTGCTCTTGCGTGCCGAATACCTCGGCCTGCGCGACGGCGCGTTCCTCGTGCGTGTCAGCGACGAGGATGATAAGACGTGGCGCAGTATCGACGACAGCGACCTGCAACAGACGGGCAGGCAATTATTGGGGCTCCCGTCATTCATGCCCTCCGTCCGCCGCAGGAGGTAACTATTTCCCCTCCTGAGTCAGGAGGGGTGCCCGAACGGGTGGGGTGGTCTGAACAGGCGCATTTTCTGCCGCAAATTTTTGGCTAATACATTTATTATTTATACTTTTGCAAACGAAACCATTCAGACGATTATGACAGATTTTGAAACCGCAATGCTGTCGTTCTTGCAGGATGCACAGAACGAGTTCAACAGCGAGAAGGAGGTGGATGACTTCATCCGTAAACATGAACCGAGGATGATGGCCGTAGCCCGCAGGCAGCTGATAGACGGCGTGTGGCACAAGCCCGACGAGCCGCAAGACCGCAGCCGAGAGCCGATCCTCCGGTTGCACCGCGACCTGTCGGCTGGCACGCTGTTCTTCAGCCTGCTGCGAAGCGAGGAAGAGGTGCAGATGATGAACAGTGGCATCGTGGCGTGGTGCTACTTCGAGGACCTGCTGCCGCAGTGGATCAAGGTCTATGACTTCGACGGACGGATTACGAAGAAGTGCGTGGTGCGTGACGACGAAATAACCTCACAAGGGGTCTGACCATTTGTGAGATGGGAAAGAGGAAACATATAATTATTACGAATCGACACGAATTATTCATAAATATTATGGCAGACAAGAAGATTTGGCACGATTTACGAACGACACCCGAGAAGTGGGAGCACGTCTTGGTGCTGACAGGCATTGCTCGCTATCCGCACCGCATCTGCTTCGTCAACGACATTGGCTGGTGGATGGACGCTACCAAGACATCGTTCTTCTATCCGAAGTCGTGCAACAAACCGCCGCACAAGACCAACGATTTCAAGGTCAAGCGATGGGCATACATCAAGGATTTAGAAAAACTTTAAGACGATATGGACGAAGGTATTATTGATTTAGTTTGCGAGCGCATTGCCGCTGCCGTTCCCGAGGGGACGTACAAAGGAGAGGTTTTAAGGGCTGCATTAAGATTTGCTGCCGATTGTATTTATCAGATTAACAAAGAAGATAACAATATGGTTTTGGAAGCAAGTATAGGCATCCTTAAATATGAGTTTAGGATTTTCCAAGATAAGTTTGGGAAATGAAACAAACTCACAAGGGGTCTGACCCTTTGTGAGGTGAGAAGGAGTCCCGCAGGCGGAAAGGCTTGCGGGGCTTTTTTTGCGGCGGGTGAGCCCCTTCGCAAGGGGCGGCGACAGCGGGGATGTGGGAAAGATCATCGCGTGTCCCGCGATACCAAAAGGGAGAAAAGTTGACGGCGTGCTGCAACTTTTCGTGTTAAGCCCCTTTATATGTAGAAAGGGGTTTGGGGAAAGTAGAATTTTCTTTGGTTCGTTTCTTTTTGAAAAGAAATGAATAGAAAAAGCGATAGCAGTCTGCGCTTGTTCAGACCACCCCTAACCCCTCCTAACTCAGGAGGGGAAACAGTTACCTTGGTGGCGGATGACAGACCGCCAAAAAGGGACATATCCGAAAGTTGTCCCTTTTTTTATTTTCAAAAATATACCTTTGTCGGCAGAAACTTATGAAACCAAAAAAGGACAAAGGTATGAACAAGACGAAGACATTACTGAGAGACCTCGCGGCAATCATGCTGTGGCGGTGGGAGAGAGTGAACTGGACTAAGGTCATCACTTGGACGCTGGACGGCATCGTGGCCGTGGCGCTGTACGTGGGCATCGCGATGGCGGCGCTGGCGCTGCTGACGAGCTGCGCCTCGACGAAGGAGTTTCATCAGCAGCACCAGCACACGGTGGAAATCGACACGCTGGCGCATCAGGCCGAGACGGACAGCCACGTGCAGCAACAGACGCAGGACATCGACTCGCTGGTGACCGCCTCGGTCTGGGCGGCGATGCAGGAGTTCGTGAAGAGCGAACAGGAGCGGGAGAAGATTACCGAGACCATCACGACGTTCATCGACTCGCTGGGCCGCGAGGTGCGCCAGGAGCAGCGCACGACCGAGCGCGAACTCTCCCGCCAGGAGCAGCAGCGGCGCGAGGAGCAGTTGGAACAGACCATCAGCAGCCTGCACCAGCGCTTGGAGGTGATGGACGCGGAGTGGTCGGAACGGCTGCAACGGCTGGAGGCGACGGTGAGGGACGCAACGGTGACGCACACCGACGCGACGAAGGTCACGCAGGCGCAGCAGCCGCTCTCGTGGTGGCAGCGAATGTGGCAGTGGCTCAAGGGCATCCTCGCAGGTGTCGCCATCTGTGGCGCAATCTATCTCACCCGCCGTTTCTGGCAACCACTTATTAAGCGATAACGACGATGGGAAACAGACAAGGACACAAGCGCATCCAGTGGACCGACGAGCAGCTGGACTACATGCGCAAGCACTTCCCGACGGAGCCTGCGGGCGACATTGCCGACGTGCTCGGGTGCAGCAGCGTCACGGTGGGCAACCTCGCCCGCAGCATGGGACTGCAGAAGTCGCCCGACTTCAAGGCGAGTAACTACACGAACCGCTACGTGCAGCGCGGCGGGGTCATCAGAAAGGGGGAATAGACCATGTGCTTCATCATTACACCAACCCCGACACGCGCCTACCGCAGGCTGATGAACGGCGAGACCGTCGTCGAGACCTACGAGGAGCTCGCCGCCCTTCAGGAGCGCCTGCAGTGCGACCTCTACATCAAACTGCCCGACGAGTACGGCCAGCGCCGCGTGTTCCTCTACGACCCGTAGAAAGGGCGCAAAGGGGTCAGGCACCTCTGCGCCCGTAAACGGGGGACCCCCTTTATAGTATAAAGGCAGGCAGGACGATTGAGATAAACCCCGACACCCTTTATGGGCGGGGCCGAAAACAGAAGAATACAAACCAGAAACCTCGCGATGATACAGGGTGAATCGCATACCGCCTTATGGCTATCTATTACAACGCCCAACTGAACATGGGCAACGAGGCTTTCGGCAGTGAGCCCACAATCACGGCCAACGAGTCGCTCCGCACGGCGGGAATCCGCGACCTCGCCCGTGAGATAGAGCATCAGAACAAACTCATTCCCGCGCAGGTGAGCGAGAGCGTGCTGCAGAACTTCTGCAAGGCCGCTGCCGAACTGATGTCGCAGGGCTTCGCCATCCAGCTGACCACCGACCAGGGCGTCGGCATCCGCATCTTCCCCGACGTGCATGTGAAGGGCGGCAACATCAACCTGACGCGGGCGAAGGAACTCGACCCCACCGTGACCGAGCTGACCGAGGAGGACGCAGGACGGCTCATCGACCTCGCCGGCGGCGTCACCTGCCGCGTCCGTGCCACGGCCATGCAGCCGTTCACAGACCTGCTCATGGAGGAGAAGCCCCAGATGCAGCGCGACGGCACCGTCGTGAAGCCCTACGTCGAGAAGAAGGACGGCGAGGGCTCCGGCGACGACGACAACGGCGGCGGAGGCGATGACAACGGCTCCGGCGACGCACTCGAAGGATAAGCCGACCGCTGGTTAAGGATAAACAACGATCTTTACTTTAATCTTTGCATTAGATTTCGAGAGGGGGTGGGGCAAGTATAGCCCCGACTCGCAACCGAGGCTGCAACCGATGGAGCAGCGAGAGCAATGCCGAAATCGCTTTCGAGCATTGCCGAGTCGCGACAGAGGAAGGCGATAGCCAAAGCCCGCCCCCTTTTTTTACAAACTAATCAATTAATGGCGATATGAACAAAGCAAGAAAATGGCACTCGACACGCAAGGAAAAGCCCGAGGCTGATACGATTGTAATCGGCTATTGGGTAAGCCCCGACGAAGATGTGATGGTCGGCCTGTGCTACCTCGACGAACTCGGCCACTGGTATCTCGCCAAAGACGAGCCAGGGGCTGACGCTATCTACAAGCAACCGAAGTATTGGATTGAAGAACCTGTAAAACGATAGACGAACATGGACTGTAAGACAGCAAGACATTGGCACATCGTTCTCAATGGCGCAGGATGCCCTGAGACGAGCGAGACAGTGGTGGGCGTGTGGGTCAGCGGTACGGAAACCTACGCTGAACTATGCAAGTACGACACCGAAAGTGAGGAATGGATATCAATGAATCCCGACACCAAGGGCGACGCACTGACTGATCCCGACTACTGGATAGAATTTCCCGACTGAGCGACATGATTGAACTCGACAAGATATACAATGAGGACTGCCTGCAGGGCATGAAGCGCATTGACTCGGCATCGGTGGACTGCATCATCTGTGACCCGCCGTATCTGTTGGAGAACCAAGGCGGCGGCTTCTGGTCGAAGAACGAAGACCCGACGGTGAACCACTACAATGCCCGTGGCACTCGCAAGGGCATGGACCGACTCGGCGGCATCAAGGACGGCTTCGACGATGAAGTGCTCGACGAGATGTGCCGCGTGATGAAGCAAGTGAACATCTACCTTTTCTGCTCGCAAAAGCAGATACAGCGATACCTCGACTACTTTGTCAGCGGCAAGGGCTGCAATTGGAACCTGCTGACGTGGCACAAGACGAACCCGATACCTGCCTGCGGCAACAAGTATCTGAACGACACGGAGTACATCATGTTCTTCCGCGAAAAGGGCGTGAGGATTTACGGCTCGTATGAGACCAAGCGGACGTTCTACACCACGCTGCGCAATCAGGAGGACAACCTGCGCTACAAGCATCCGACGGTGAAGCCACTCCAGATAGTGCGCAACCTCGTGGTGAACAGTACCGAACTGGGGGGGGGGTAGTTCTCGACCCCTTCATCGGCAGCGGCACAACGGCAGTCGCCTGCGCCAAGGAACATCGCCACTTCATAGGCTTTGAGACCAACAAGGAGTATTTCGACATCGCACAAGGTCGCATCGACGAAGTAAGGCGCAACCCGACGCTATTCTGAATCAAAAACCAATTAAAGGGCACTGACCCCGTGACTATATAATATGCGAAACTACAAGGAACTATCAGACGAGGAGGTGGAGCAGCTGGAGCGGCTCTATCCCGTGACACCGAACCGACGGCTGAGTCAGATGTTCGGTGTGTCGGTGGATGCCATCAACGACCACTTCGCACGGCCTCGCGGCTGGCAGAAAGACCAGTCGGCCATCAAGCTCGCCACGCATGGCACCTATCACAAGTTGACGGAGAAGGAGGAGCAGTGGATTGTGCGCCACTACCACAACACCCGCAACGGCGACATCATGGATAAATACGGCATCGGCGAGAGCCAGCTAATCAAGGTGCGCAGGAAATACGGACTGAAGAAGACCGACCACTTCATGCGACGGATGCGGCGCGAGGCGGTGGCGCAGAGTGTGACGGCCTTCCGTGAGCACGGTGAGAGCGAACGGGCTGCGGAGCGGGCACGGGAGCAGTGGGCCGAGCGCAAGCGGACGGGCGACTACGGCAACGTGGGCTTTAAGAAAGGAGAATCGAACAAGGACCGCATGTCGCCCAGGCGGTATCGGCAGATGGTGGAGAAAGCACATCAGAAGCGCAACGAGACTATCCGCCGCGACCGCGTGCGCATCCACTTCGGACTGGAGCCGAAGACGAAGCTGGTGAAGAACTGGGACGCCAACCGCGACTGGCGCAAGTGCCACTATCGGTATAAGTTCCGCGTGTTCGGCTACGACGTGGAGAAGGGCGGCAACGACATCTATTACTTCACCGACACCGTGCGCCACCCCATCATGGAGCGCAACGCACAGCGACACGGCATCAGGATTCTGCCTGCGGAGGAGGAGGAACAACGAATTGTCTAACAATAAAAAAACTGGGAAAACTTATGAAACAGAACGAGAGAGAGGGGCAGATGACGCTGCCCGAGGACTATCACTACTACAAGGTGCTGGCGGATTCACCGACGGGCAAACGGCTGCTGGCGATGCTGCACGCCTGCAAGAAGTGCGAACAGGCCGCCGACGACTGGTGCAAGAAGTTCGGCGCGAAGTATTACTGCGACGATCCGAACTACTTTGCGGGGGGAGTGGCGTGCGTGGCCTTCGACGGCAAGCCCGACCCGAAGCTGTGGCGGGAATATACGACGGTGGATGGTGAGCAGTATTACCTGCCTGCCTGTGAGGCGGTAGCCGACAGGGTGGAGATACCCAACAGGGACTATGCGCTGCGCGACACTTGGGACACGATGTATCTCCGCGACCAGATACGGGAGGTCACGGAGAAGGACGGCGACGGCACTGAGGTGAAGCGGCTCTACGTGGCACGGCTGTCGTTCCGGCCTGCCGGCGAGCAGCTCGACCCGCAGGGCAGGGTGATTCAGGCTGGGCGCAAGCTGCGGCGGGCCATCGGAGCCGAACAGAAGCGGCTCCGTCTGCCGGTGGTCAGCGTGCAACAGGTGTATCAGGCTTTCGGGGCGGTGGTGCCCGACGGACGGCTCTCTCCGCGCACACCCATCGTATTCCTCTACGGCGCGTCGCTCTACATCGGCTCGGCCTACCCCTGCGAGGCGAAGGGACTGACGGAAATCACCATGCAACAGTGCCGGATGGCCGCCAGTAAGTTCGAGCGCGAGGACGGACGGGGGAATTAGGTCGCTGGGGTGTCGGCTTTCCCGCCGTCGGTGGCGAACACGCGGTCGAGCAGACGGAAGTTATTGTCGTTGATCACCGAGAAATCTTTCCGGATATAGATATCGGCGATGTCGTAGGAGCCCACGTGATTCAGGGCTTCATCGACGTCGCCTTTGCTGAAGTGCATCAGGTTGCGGGAGAGCGTGGCAAACGTGTGGCGGGCCTGGTAGAACTGCAGACCGTCGATGCCCACCGCCTCGCCGACGGCTTTCAGTCCGAGGTTCAGTGCCTTGTTGAACGTCGATTCGTCGCGGTAGCGCTCATGGAACGAGAAGACGCGACTGTTGCCCCGATAGCGCTTGATGAGATGGGCAATGACAGGATGGATGCGCACCTCAATATAGGCATCGTCCTGACGGCGGTCGCGGGTCTTCGCACGGTTGTAGCGCAGCACACCACCCGTCAGCGTCCGTGCCTCGTACATATCCACGGAGTTCATACCCATCAGGCAGAAGGAGAGGATGAAGCAGTCGCGGGCGAGTTGCGGACGGCTGTGCGCCTTGCCCTTGTAGCGATAGATGGCAAGCAACTGTTCCAGTGTGAGCGCACGGACACCCTTCTTCATCGGCTGTCGCGGCACACGGAAGCGCAGGAAGGGGTCGTTCTGGATAGGCTGGTCGTAGTCGGTATTGTAGCGGCGCATGGCCTCGCGGTAGAGGTGGCGCATCTGTCCGAGGTAGAGCGAGGCGGCGCGGGGCTTGTCGTGCATCGTCTGCGCGAAGCCGTCGAGCAGGGGGTAGGTGATCTGCGAGAACGGCAGCGACCGCCGACCGAGGTGTTCCTCCAGTCGGTTCAGCATCGTGCGGTAGTTCTTGGCACCCTTGATGTCGTGACGCCGCAGCCACTCGTCCGTAAACGTGAAGAAGTCGAGCACCTGCTGCTGCCGCGTCAGCCGCTCCACGATTTTGCTGATGTCCATCGTCTGTCCGATGGCGTCAAGTTGTAGTGCGTCGAGCCGCTCCTGCAGTTCCCGCCGTTTCTTCTCTATCTGTTTCGCCTTCTCAGGCTCCCTGACCCGCTTGCCGTTCGTCGTCAGTTCCGAGTCAGCCGCCGCAATCCCCGTCGGGATGCGCTTCTTCTGCGCACCCTGACACACCAGGAATGATATCGGGTGCAGCCGTTTCTTGTTCTTTTTCCCTATCTCAATCGTTATCGTTGCCATATTCGTTTCATTTCTGACGGAAATCTGACGGAAATTTTTCGGCTCAAAAGTGGAAATTCCGTCCAAAAGTGGACATTCCTCCTTTTTGCCGAAAATCCCCGCAAACCTTTATTTGCAGGGATTTTACGGCTGTGATCCCGCAGGGATTCAAACCCTGGACCTTCAGAACCGGAAGCTATGCCGTAAAAACCCGCAGACTCTGTTTGTCCGTCGGTGTTTCCTTGTTTTCTATTTTCTTGTTTGACGGAAATATCACGGAAAAATCCGCCTTTTTTGTCGTCATCACTGCACTGATTGTTGGGCGATGATTTGCAGCATCTGAGAGATTTGCTTGTCCTTCTCGGCCAACTGCTTGTCCTTCTCCGCCAACTGCGCCACCAGTCCCCGTACCGCGTCGGTGTCGTTCACCGTCGTGTTGCGGTTGTTGGCGATATTGTTGTCACCCACCACCTTGCCGGCGTCCGTCCCCTCCGTGCCGCGCATCAGCCACTCCGCCGACACGTCGGGAAAGCGGTCGAGGATGAACAGCAGCATCTCCACCGTCAGCGTTGCCCCGTGAGAAATCTGGTTATTCAGTGTTTTCTGTGAAAACCGTCCGTCGGCAGACAGCTGGTTTTCAGTCACCCGACGCTCCCGCAGCAGCGCCTTGATACGACTTTTTACCTCTAATACTTCACTCATACCTTCGTCTTTATATCCGTTAATAATACTTAATGTTAGAACATTTTAATCTAACTTTCTTTGTAACTTAGAACATAAATGACTATCTTTGCAGCCGAAAGTAAGTATGTAAACAAACCAAGTCGGGCAGAAGAATAGCCGTCGCTGCGGAAAATGCCCTTGGGAAAAGGCTTCCACGCAGTCGTTGCAAAATTTAATCCACCGCAAAGATACGGCTTTCTTCCCGATTTTGGTTGTCAGTAAGTAAATTATTAAGTTAAATTATGAATTGTGACAAAGTAGGAAGAAAGGAATGGAAAGACCTGAAGGTCGGCGAGACCGGCACCTTCACGCTGCCCGATGAACTGGCCGTGGAGAATGCGCGGGTGGCTGCGCAGGACGTGAAGCGGCTCTATCACTATAATCTGGAGCGGGTGAAGACCGACGACCCGCTGACGATATCGTTCAAGAGACTCAGTTGACGGGCTATGGAAATCGAACTGAAAGACCTGTTGTCGCTGATGACCGACGCCGTGGATGCGGGGGTGCAGAAATATGTGCGCTCGTGCGATCCGCAGGCCGACTATGTGAAGCAGGGCGAGGCGAAGCGCTACCTGCAGCGGCTCGGCTTCAAGGCCGCGATGCTCCAGCGGTGGGTGGACGGCGGGCTGCTGACTCCCGTGAAGACGGGCGACGCGCAGAACGCCTCGGTGCTCTACTCCCTGGCCGACATCAAGGCCCTCGTCAGTTCGATACGCCTGAAGGCCGTCACCAACAAGTCCGACCATGACTATATATAAAGGTGTATGATTGAGCCGGACAGCATCATCCGCTTCGCGCCCTCGGACGTGCCGACAGGATTCCCCGAACTGGCCGACGCGGAGCCGCCCGATGAACCTGCGGATATCGAGCCTCCCCTGCAAACTCCAGAACCAAGAGAATGGCGCCCGCTCGGCGCAGAATGGTAATTAACATCTAAAATCAAACAACAATGGAACAGAACGAAACCCCCACCGCAGAGCCGACATACGGCTGTCAGTCGGCGACCGACGAGTCACCGGCGCCCTGCATCTGGTACAGCTGATTGGCCATACATCAATTATATATATTCACGCAAGGAGACCAACTTGCACGAGTCCGACCAAAGACCCGACGCTCCTTCCAAAGAGCAACCAGAGCCTCGGATGGCCCGAGACGAACGTCTCAAAGCCTTGGCCACCGCCCCGCCGACACGGCACCGCAATATGGGTTAGACATTGAACTATACCATACCACACGATACCTTCATTTCTCAAGCGGTCGCCCGTCGGCGGGGCATTTTTCGCTAACAAAAACGAGTAAGCAATGAACAACGGACAGATAATAGCACTCTACATCCTCGCGGCAGTCGCTGTCGCGGCGGTGTTCTACTGGATTTTCGGTCCCTCAAAATACGACGATTATGACTAAGAACGGACGACACCTGCCACCCTCGATGGACCCCATGTCGCGGAAACTGTACCGCACCAACGCCGAGGTCGAGCGCCAGGAAAAGCTCTCCGAGGCCGCACAGCTCATGTCGCGCCTCGCACTCATCCTCGACAAGACGCGCTCCTTCGACCAGTTCCTCTACCGCCTTCGCCGCAAACGCTGCATGAAGATCGTGTGGACCCGCCGCCACAACAACGAGGACACGCTGCTCAGCGAGATGCTCAAATGGCTCAGGAAGAAAACGGAGAAGCTAACCGCGAAGAGCGAGAAAGAGGATGTGTACTAAGACTGTCTTATGGTTTTAACTAAAACTATCAAACACTTTTAGTTAAAATTCTGCTTTTCGCATAGTACAAGAAAACAATCACGGCGATATGACAAACAAAAGTATCTTATTCGATTCACGCGGCTTTATGGGCGACCCAGTGTTGCGGGCTTGCAGCGCGGAAGCCATCGGCGTGCTGTACTTTATCACGATGACCAACCCGTCGTGCAAGTTCAGACTTGACGGCAACGAGGCATATATGAAGATGCTTCTCCGCTTCAAGCCGCGAGCCAGACTGAGGCAGTTTGCCGATGCTCTGAACGAGGAATATCCTACCAGCAAGCCGACACAGACCCTGCACGGGCTATGGGAACTCTACGACCGTGGCATTATCACCGTGGATGACGCAACTATCAGCGTGGTACCAGAACACAACTATGTCTGTGGTACTGAACAAACCCTTTATTAAACCCCGATAATGCAAATGTCAATGCAAAATAACGTGTTTTTCGATGTGAAATCATCTGCAAATATGAGTGAATTTGCAGCGTGTTTTACAGGTGTTTTTAATGAAAATCTGAGTGAAATTCGACGCAATTTCGCACGTATTTCACGCAGAATTTCGCTAAAATTTGCAGGCTGTTTTGCAGGGCATTCTGCATCGAAATACACATAAAAACGACCCGAAAATATATGGATTATGGCTTATGAAACAGCGTAAAAAACTACCATATCTTGCCCTCTTTATCGACGACTGGATGGCCAGCGCAAAGGTCAGAAAATGCTCGGAAACGACCCGTGGCGTATATACCGATTTGCTGTGTATTCTGCACAAGGAGCCGCGTCGTGGCAGCTACTCGCTGCACGATCAGGAATTGAAACCGAACAACACCAGAAGCAAAACGCAACTGGCACTCGCAAAACCATCGGAATACCAGCGTTTACCGTACTTTGCGGAGTTTTTGGTGAAACGAACTGGCTCGTCGAAAGCGGTCATTCTGAAAGCCCTGCAAGAGCTCTTCGAGCGAAAGATTCTGGTGATAGAAGGCGACACGTTGATTCAACCCAGAATGTATCGTGATAGCGGGTATCGCCTGTTGTCTGATATGGAAGAAAATGAGGCTCAGGAGCAAGCTGACGGTGAGCAAGAAAATAGCGTTGAAGAGGCCGAAGATATATATAATAAAAAAGGTGTCGAAAAAGGTACTCAAAAAAGTACCAAAAAAGAAACCGAAAAAAGTCGCGCACGCACTTCGCGCGAACGCGCACACATCCATAATGGGAGTGGGAGTGAGAATAATATAAATGATAGTATAGGTAATAATGGGGGTGCAGGGGGTGACGCGCCCGATAAACTTAAAACGAAGAAAATTAACCCAGAGGGCGAAAACGGGGCTTCTGAGGGCGTCAAGGTCGGCAGGGTGGATAATTTACCGCAAGAGAAACAAAAACGCGCCACGAAGCCCGAGAAGGGCAAAAAAGACGATTCTACGGCCACTGCCCAGAAGAAGAAAAAGCAGACCGTGGCAGATAATCCGCCGACGTTGGAAGAGGTGCAGGCATACTTCGACGAGCGGGCTCAGCAGGGCAAACCTTTTGTCTATGTCACGCCAGACGGTTTCTACGATGCCTGTTGTCAGTCGGGGTGGACGTTGAAGGACGGCAAGCCCATGATGGACTGGCGGGCTCGCGTCCGTACCTTTGAGAACTTTCGCAAGGAACATGGCGACAAGCCGATTGGTAAGATATCTCCGCAGACGATTCCGAAGCCTGGCGACCCAGTGGCGGCGACGAAGCCGACGGCGAAGAAGTATAAGGACAAGTGGTAGTCGCATGTATATACGCATATAGATTAAAAAGGAATGGCATACGTCGGCACGAAACATAAGGGCACGATTATCAGGAATCCCATCGTCAACATCGCCTTCGCGACGGACTGGCAGGAGGGCGGCATTCATCCCGTCGGCCAGCCGGTGACTGCCGGCAAGGGCATGGGCGCGGAGAGAATGGGCGAGATGACGGTGGTGTTCGTGGGGGCGGACGAGCCGATGCTCGCGGCGCTGTTCCGCTATCTCTGTGCGGCTGGCATTGCGAGGGGCTTCCGCATCGAGGAGCAGCGACCGCCGCAGTTCACGCAGGGCGTGGTGTGGGAGCGACTGGGCGTGACGCTCGAAGGCTACGACGGTCGGATGGCGTCGGCGGACGTGCTGGCGGCGGTCATCGAGAGTTGGATCCGTCGGAACGTGCGGGTGAACCTGCTCGACCGCTACGACATCGACGATCTGCTGAACCTGCGCGGTCACACGCCGGAGCTGCTGCTGAACGGCGACCGTCCGAAGAAGCCGACGCAGCCCGGGCCGCCGAAGGAGGAAAAGAAGAAGCGGGGACGGAAGAAGAAGTCCGAGGCAACGGCAGGCACACAGGGGACAGTCCCCGTAGTGACATTCGCTGACGCTGGGACATCACAGAGGGGACAGTCCCCGAGTGCCGCCCAGTCCGACGAAACGACAATACAAACTAACAACGAAGAAGATATGGCAAACATCTACTTAAAAGTACCCTGGTACGTGGCGGCGCATTTCCGTGGCCGCGACGAGGACCACCAGCTCACGGAATGGGAGCCAGTGAAGTTCACCGACTTCGATCACGAGTTCCAGATCATGGTCAACAACTGCCGCCGAATACCCGAGCAGAACCAGTCGCCGCAGTGCTGGAGCCAGCGTGCGTGGAACAACATACTCCGTGGCCGCAAGCCCGACGGCTCGATGCTCATTCTGAACCGCGACCCTGGGAAATGGCCCGACACGAACGAGATGGCGACGCTCGTCGGTCTGAAGATGTCGGGCCGCCAGCACGCCAGCGACTACCTCTGCATCGAGATGCCGCGAGAGGTGTGGTTCAACAAGCGGTCGTGGCGCACGAACAGCTGCTACTCGCTGCCCTACGACTCGGCCTACTACATGGCGTCGGTGCTCACCGACAAGTTCTGCTACGAGTACACGCAGTGGGTGACGCAGGACATCCGCAACGCCGCCGCCCTCGGCTTCAAGCGCAAGCAGCTGGAGGCCGTCGAGCGCTACTTTGTGCAGTACAACTATCCGGACATCATCGACCCGCAGCTGCGCGAGTCGATGCGCCGGCAGCACAACCGCTTCATGAAGAAGGGCCTGTCGAAGCCGAAGTTCGGCCTGCAGTTCGGGCACGCCTTCCTCGAACACGTCAGCGAGGAGGACCAGAAGAAAATCGACGAGAACAAACGACATAAGTAACACAATTAAATTTTCAAGATTATGGACTACAAGATTACGAGAGAACTGAGGAACCAGATTCTGCGATGCTGGCAGAACGGCTGGCAGGTGACTAACATCATGGCGGTGTGCCGCTGCAACAAGGAGGCCGTGCGACAGGCGCTGCGCTCGAAGGGCATCACCCTGAAGGACGGCGACGATGGGCTGCGACAGAGTATCAACGACCTAAATGACTGACGCGCTATGGCAAAGGAAAAGATATTCATCGACCGCACGCCGGATGGCGACTTCCTGATGCGGATGCCTGCCGAGGCGATTGCCGACTTCTACGAGATGATCACGGCCTCGCCGCTGCTGCCACGCCGATGGTTCTATCAGGTGAAGGAGCATCTGGAGAGCAAGTATGCAGACGAGATTAGACGCAACGACCGCAGCAGCGGTGGGGAGGTGCAGCATGGGTAAGGCGATACTCTGTCAGGGCATTCACTGTCCCAATCGAAGCGAATGTTTGCACAACGCCCGCTACCTCGTGGCCAGTGCCGCCGACCGCAGCCGTGCGATTGCCCACTGCGCCAACCAGAAGCACTTTGAGCGCAAGGCTCTCGACCACCCGCAGATGAACTTCCCGCGAGGGTGCTGAGGGGAAAATGTAAGAATGTGAAAATGTAAAATGCAAATATGAGCAAGACACAAGACAAAGTGATTGACGAGGCAAATGCCTTGAAGGAAATCAACACCGCCATACGCGACGGCATCAACCAGTGGGCCGACGTGATGCTGGAGAGCGAGGTGAAGCAGTGGGCCTGCAGGCTCAACTACTTCCCGCGTGACCTGATGAACGCCATTTACATCTTCCAGCACGTCGCATCGAACATCGGCATCAAGGCGGGCAGGATCAGCGAGCAGAACACCGAGGAGTTCGGCCATCGCTTGCGCCAGCTGGTCATCGACATGACTGGCTACGACCCGCACGGCATCCTCAATGACCTGGCAATAGAGGGAAAGGAGGCAGTGCAATGAGCCTTGACCTATACATCAAGTCCCAGCGCCCGGTGAGGCACCGTGGCACGGGGGTGTTCGTCCGCGACAACGGACAGACACGCGAGTTGAAGACGCTGGCAGAGGTGAGGGAGCACTTTCCCGATGCCGACCTGACAGACGTTCACGTGACGGACTATGAGGACGACGAGCTGTTCCACGCGAACCTGACGCACAACCTCACGGAGATGGCCAGCCACATACCCATCGCGGGCACCGACGGCGCACTGACGCTGCCACGCGACTACGAGCGCGACAAGCCCGACTTCCAGCCAAAGCCGCTGACGGCCTACAACCTGCTGTGGCACCCCGAGACGAACCCGCTGCTGAAGCACGAAACGCTGCACCGCAAGGACGAGGACGGCGAGGAGTGGGACGTGGAGGTGACGCGCATCGACGCCGAACTGGTGCGGCAGGTGATGGCCGTGCAGCACTACACCGCCCACCACCGCGAGGAACTGGAGCAGTACAACCCCGACAACGGCTGGGGCACCTACGACCAGCTGCTGCGGGTCACGCAGGACCTGCTCATCGCCCTGCTCGACATCCCCGTCAGCGACTACGGCGACTATCTCATCTACTGCTCGACGTGAGTGAGCCGCCGCGCCGCAAGAAATGTTGAACCTATTAAACAAAAGGAGAAAAGCAATATGAAAGTAACGAAACACTATGTCATCGACCACGTGGTGCTTTACGTGACAGAAGGCGAACTGCAGACCTGTATCACCCTCGACAGCGACCAGCAGATGCGACGGCTGGTGGAATGTCTCATTGACCTCTACCGCACCGACAGCCGCGAAGTCACCATCGAGCCGAACAAGGGATAAAGGATTTTTTAGGCACGGATTAAAAGGATTAAAAGGATTATGGCAAAGATTGATTTAGAACAGCTGATATGTCACATATTGCAATGCGATGGTGCTGACACTATCAAAGAAGACGGCAGCGTCGGCATTGAGACCGCCGATTTGCTGAATGCCCTGCACGCACAAGGGCTGTGCTACCGTAATGGCAAGTTGAAAGAGGCTGAGTGTCCATTCAAGAATGGCGATGTGCTGGTTGACAAGAACCATAGCGAAAGTGTCTGCATTTTCCGCAAGATACTGGTTGATGATGACGGTGACTGCTTTTCGGCATATTGTGGAACACAGGTAGGCTCTGGCAGGTTCTGCACGTCTGATGACGAAGAGGTCTGGGCCGACATTGACGAAATGGAACTGGCCAGCGACGAACAGCGCAAGTATCTCTTTGGGAAGATGAAGGAGAATGGATACGGGTTTGATTTCCGACAGAATAAACTGCTGCATGTCCCAAAGGCGATAATGCAGAAGGATGAAAGCGTGGCGATTGAGATTGGCGGTGAGCGTCACATACTGACGGACATTAAAGGAACGGATGTCTGCGAGTCGTGCTTCGTCTGTTCGCTTACCGATGTTTGCGACCGTTTCAAGAATGCACTCTGCGACACGATTTCTGGGCACGATGGTAATCATTTATTCCGAAAGGAGGACTGACGCGATGATTACTAAGTTGATATTAACCGACATCTCAATCAGTTGGCGGGTCGATTACGACAAAAAGGGTGAACCAAGCGGCAGACATGTGGCATTTCTTGCCAGTGCCATAGAGAATGTCCCCAACGGCAGGCGTGTGGTCGGACAGGTCAGTATGAGCCAAGATGTGTTCAATTCCGTTGCAGCAGACTGTACGATTCGGCAGAAGTGGGTGTTCGACGAGATTAAGCACTTGTGGGTCGAAATGGCGATGAAGTCCAACGACATCGGCATCGACATTGACGTGCGGGAAATCTACACCCCGATGGTGCAGCGTTTCTTGGAGGGCTTGGATCGGTTCTGTGAGGATGAATCGCCGTGGTATCACACATTCTTCCTCGTAAAGACTGTCATGCCAGGTAGTACGTGGCTTAATGAGGACGGCACGCCTGCAGAACCAGTCAAGAAACCTACACTAATGGTCATCAAGGCTGACTGATATATCGCATGGAAACCGAGGCGAGGGTTCGATGACCGACCGAGGCTAAGGCTCGATGACCAACCGAGGCGAGGGTTCGCCGACCAACCGAACCGAGGGGCCAGAAAAAGCATCGGCTTTTGCCAATCTGAAAATCGGCTTTTGCCAATCTGAGAATCGGCTTTTGCCAATCTCGAAACTGGCACGTCCGAACAGAAAACGACAGTTGACAAAACAACCCAAATATTCACTTTTTAAAAACAACATCAAAATGGAAAAAGCTATCAAGTTTTCGATTGAGAACAAGCATTTCGTCAAGGCGCTGAAGACCGCGACGAAAGTGATTAACCGCAAGAACGCGCTGCCGATACTGGGCAGCGTGAAGCTGACGATGCAGGACGGGCGCCTGACGATGACCAGTGGCAACTCGGAGGCGTTCATCACCCAGCCGCTCGCCGACTTCGCCCTGCTTGATGGACCAAAGGAGTGGGCACTCTGCGCCGAACCAACCACGCTGATTGACGTCCTCGACAAGATCGGCGACCACCGGCTCATCATCGACATCTCGACGCAGAACACGATGCTGGTGCAGTACACGCTCACGGAGCAGACCGCCGGTAAGTTCTCGCTGCCCGTCGATGAAGCCGTGGAATATCCCACGCCGCAGGAGGTGAAGGCCGTGGGCGACGAGCAGCCGACGGAGTTCCGACTGCCTGCCGACTGGCTGTTGCGCGAGGTGCAGAACGCCCGTCAGTCCGTGGCCAGCAACGAGTTGCGACCGGTAATGAACAGTGTATGTCTCGATGCAGACCAGGAGGGTACGTGCCTCGTGGCGAGCGACGGCCACACGCTCTACACTACCCGCTACGAGTGGGGCTTGGGCAATCCCGACGGGCCGTTCATCCGCAGCGGACAGCCCCGTCAGGTGCTCATGGACAAGCAGATGCTCTCTGCCCTGCAGGACTGCTTCGGTCAGACCGAGCAGGTGACTATCCGCAGCAACGGCCAGCGCGTCGAGGTGACTGCCGACGGCGGTGCCTGCATCAGCTGTGCGTGCTGCGAGCAGAGATATCCCAACTGGCGCTCGGTCATCCCGCAGAACATGCCGTATGCCGTGACCGTCGAGATGCGCTCGCTGCTGTCGGCCCTGCGCCGCGTCAACCCGTTCAGCAGCGACTCGTCGAACCTCGTCAAGCTCTCCTTCGAGGGCAACGTGCTCACCGTCACCGCCGAGGACATCGACTTCAGCCGCGCCGCCTCGGAGAACGTGCCGCTGCAGGACACCAACCTGCCCGCCCAGTTCGCCATCGGCCTGAAGAACTCGTCGCTGATGTCGATGCTCCAGGTGGCCGCCAAGACCGAGAACGTCATCATCTCGCTGGCCGACGCCACCCGCGCCATCCTCATCCGTCCAGAGGATGTGAAGGACAGCACAACGGCGCTCTGTATGCCGATGCTTTTGCAAGGCGGCGAGTAAGTGAGCGACAAGCCGAATCGTATTCGAGCTTGGCCGAACGTGAGCCGGCTCGATGCGATTAGCATCAATAATGGACTGATTTACTATAAAATGTGAAAAAGATGCGCGAAAGTTTGGTCAATATGGAAAATAGTCGTACCTTTGCCGTCGCTACAAAGACAGTGGTTAGCCACTCCGTAAGAGCGAACGGTAATCGCTCACGACATCAGGTAGTGAGCCTTTTTTATAGGCCAAGCGTTTCGCGTACCCTCGTGGTATGTCCCCAAACGGCTGCCGTCCAGAAAGATTTATGTGCTCTTCGGGGTACTGCTGTCTTTGTAGCAACTGGACGTGCAGCCGTTCCTTTGTTAAATCGGCTGGTAAAAAAGGCTACTATGCAGCAGGAAGAGATTTGGAGAGACAAGACATGTCGCACGGGGGTCAGTCCCCCTGTGTGGCACGACCACGAATTATTCATCAGTTAAACATTCCACGTGTCGGGCTGCGGTGCGGGTCCGCGTGGTGCCCAGGGATTCTTTCAGCCCTGCCAGCGTCGCAGCCATTTAATATTAACTTAAAAAGGAATATAGGCGATATGGAAATTACATTAGAAAATTTGCACAGGGCGATTGCAGCGCTTCGCCAGTGCGCTAACGAGAACGCAGGTAAGCCGACCGATACGGGCAACGTCGTGGTGGCTGGCCTTTGTACGGACGTTGCCGACTTCCTCGAAAAGGAGTTCGACACGAGACACAGGCGATGGCTGACCGATGTCAAGGTTGAGAGCATCTACAACCGCTGCCGGATCGACAAGCGGGAGTTCACCACCGCCGAGGAGCGCAGCCACGTCAGTCAGAGTAGGATGTTTGAAGGTCTGATTGACACACGGCTGATTGAGACCCGCGAGGCCGCAGACCCCACCGACGAGTCGGGCAATATGATTGTCGTGCATTCGGAAATGCTCGTCGGCGTGAAGAAAGGCATCGACCTCGACAAGGAACTGGCGCACGAGGACTATGAACTGGGTTGTGTAGGGCTGAAGACAGAACCAAAGTTCGGGCATTTTGAGACCGACCCAGTTACAGGAAAGACAGAGTTTGTGAGACCGAAGCGGAAAGATTCTGCTGAATAAGGAGGCATAAAGAAATGAAACGTGACAAGATTTATATTAGTGGTCCTGTGAGTTCTATCGGGTTAGACGAAGCACGGAGGCGGTTTGGCGAAGCGGAGAAGCATCTGCAGAAACTTGGTTTCCGTACATCAAATCCAACCAAAATGTGCTTACCAGTGTTTCTTGCTGCTCGATGCGGGAGCTGGGGGTATCGCGCTTGCGTAGTCCTTCAACTTATTTGGCTCTGCATGACGTGTCAGTGCATCTATTTGCTGGACGGCTGGCACACGTCCGATGGCGCAAGGGCAGAGCGTGCCATCTCGCGCATCTTTGGTTTGACCGCCCTCTATGAGCAAAAGCGTAAGCCATCGCCCGTCAGCAAGACCGCCGAAGCCTTTGCCGAACTGGGCAAGGCCGTCTCCGCCTGCGGAGTGAATGATAAGACTATCAAACCGAAAAGTAAGAAACATAAAAAGACTAAGTGATTATGAGTAAACAAGGACAGAAAAAGGAAACCGACTTTGGCGCAGTCAACAGTTGGTTGGAAGAGAATGTATTGCCGATGTTGATGGAAAAGTGCGCAAGCCCGCTGGAGGCCATCTACCTGCTGACATCGTTCGCGAAGAATGCTGCGCTGACCATCGGAGTGGCCGCAGGACAACCGCCAAAGAGGGTGATAGCTGCCTGCAAGGATATCTTCGACAAGAAGGACTATGCCGAGGAAGCCCTGACGATGATGGCGGCACTGATGGCAAAGAAGATTGAGAAGAACGGCGGTGTGGCCGACCTCTCCGACGCTATTGACTCAGTTGAAGAGATTACACGCAAGTTGGACGAACAGAACTAAGGCGATATGAACAAACAGGAAATGTATCAGCAGGCTCTATCGAAAGCTATCGAGCAGGCAATAAACGGCAAGAGCGCCGTGGCGGAGTACACATCGCGGTTGGCCGAGATGAAGGCAGAACAGATACTAATGGGAAGTCTTGGAAAGGAATTTGCGTGCAAGGGACTTGACTGCCGTGGCCGACTGGTGGCGGTAGGCTACGAGGCGAAGCGCGAATACTGGGACAGGGATAGTTATGCCTGCCGCGAAGAGACTGCGCTTATAATCACGCTGTGGTTTGCCAGGGACGTGACCGACATGATCGAGGCCAAGGGTGTGACCGATGCAGAGAAGCGCGAGTTGAAGTCCGTACAGCGACGCTACAATTATGTCAAGAAAGGCTGTTGCTTCGACCACTATTATTGTAGTGGTAGTATTGCCGATAGCGAGAACAAGGTTGCCGAGGCAATGGAAAATATACGGAATAATTTGAACTCGCTGAAGAACGGAATCAAAGCCTTGACTTCGGCTACTTACTATTATTCCTTAGAGAAAGTCCTGGCTGACGACTTTATGAAAATCGGCCTTAGTTACGACGGACAATCAATACTTTGCAGACCGCTTTAATTCGTGTATAAAAAGTAACAAGCAATTAAAACATTTACGATTATGAGATCAAGAACAGCACAATGGTTTGAGTGCAAAATCAAGTACGAGAAGGTGATGGAGGACGGGCTGCAGAAGCAGGTCGTGGAGCAGTATGTGGTCGATGCCCTGTCGTTTGCAGAGGCGGAGCAGCGTATCACTGAGCAGATGTCGCAGTACATCAGCGGCGAGTTTGAGGTGGCCGACGTGAAGAAGGCGGCCTACAAGGAGGTGTTCTTCGACGATGACAATGCGGAGAGCGACCGCTGGTACAAGGCGAAACTGGACTTCATCACCATCGACGAGCGGACGGAGAAGGAGAAGCGCAGCCGCGTGACCTACCTCGTGCAGGCTACCAACCTGAACCGCGCCATGAAGAATGTGGACACGGTGATGGGCGGCACGATGATCGACTACGACGCTGCCAGCATCAGCGACACGAAACTGGTGGACGTGTTTGAAACGATGGAGCAGCGAGAGCAGAACGGAGCTCGCTCCAGTTATGCCGAGTCGCGACAGAGTTCGACCGAAGGTCAATACAGCAAAGGCAACGAAGCCGAGAAGTAAGTTTTAACGACCACGGATTACACGGATTTTACGGATTATGATTGAACTTGACAAGATATACAACGAGGACTGCCTGCTGGGCATGAAGCGCATCGCTGACGGAGCGGTGGACTGCATCATCACGGATCTGCCGTATGGCGTACTCAATGAGCAGAGCGAGGGCGGTTCGTGGGACAGCATCATCCCGCTGGAGCCGATGTGGGAGCAGTTCAAGCGAGTGACCAAACCCAATGCGGCCATCGTGCTGTTCTGCCAAGGCATGTTCACGGCAAAGCTGATGATGTCGCAGCCGAAGATGTGGCGATATAATCTGATATGGAAGAAAGGAAATCGTACAAGCGGCTTTCTCAATGCGAACCGTATGCCTTTGCGTAATCACGAAGACATCGCAGTGTTTTATCAGCAACTACCGACATACAATCCGCAGAAGATCAAAGGCGCGGTCAATCATGGTTCGGGCGATATAAAGTCGTACAAGAATCGCTGTTATGGCGATTTCAATCCAGTGGAGTGCGACAAGTCGGGAATGAAGTACCCTATATCGGTCATTGACTTTGACCGCGAGTTTGATATTGACCAAATGTCTCACCCCACCCAGAAGCCCGTCGATTTGCTGCGCTACCTTATCCTGACCTACTCCAACGAGGGTGACACCATCCTCGACGCGACGATTGGCTCAGGCACGACGGCTGTGGCGGCTCTGATGGAAAAGCGTCACTTTATCGGCTTCGAGACCAACAGGGAGTATTTCGACATCGCACAGCAGCGCATCGACGACGTGCGGCGCAATCCGACACTATTCTAAATTCGTGAAATTCGTGAAATCCGTGTTCAGAAAAAATAATTAGTAATTAACAAGCAACAGAGATATGACACGACAAGAATTAGAACGATTACGCCAGCCGTGGCCGCCGGTAATGGAGATGGCCATGAGGGCTGGAGGTTGCGACCTGGAGCCGACGTATATTGAGGAAGGGTACGGCTGCTACTCCACGGGATTCTTCCGCTGGAAGGGGAAGGACATCGCCATAACCATCGACGCAGGGCTGTGGCACCTGTCTGCCGCCTGCAACCACACGCTGGGCTACTACGAGCTGAAGGAGATACGCTACACGTTCCTGCCCAACGCCATGTTCGTGGCGCAGGTGTTCCCTCCCCGCGAGGACTTCGTGAACGTGCATGAGAACTGTTTCCACCTGTGGCAGCTGGCACCAGGCGGCTACGCGGAATATCAAAAGGAGGAC
>OCVV011334761.1_pt1 | contig 57550 bp, 52 predicted proteins | sample 1539721 | NCBI WGS metagenome assembly OCVV01 (sample SAMN02144230, study PRJEB22623) | gut metagenome | biome: sheep rumen | host: Ovis aries | place: New Zealand
ACGCTGTGCAGAACCGATAAGCTTACCGTTCAACTCAGGAATTACAAGACCGATAGCCTTAGCAGCACCTGTTGAGTTAGGAACGATGTTGCAAGCAGCAGCACGTGAACGACGGAGGTCACCCTTACGCTGTGGGCCATCGAGAGGCATCTGATCACCTGTGTAAGCGTGAATTGTTGACATGATACCGCTCTGGATAGCAGCGTACTTGTTAAGTGCGTCAGCCATAGGAGCGAGACAGTTTGTTGTACAAGAAGCAGCAGAGATAATCTTGTCTTCAGCTGTCAGTACAGTGTGGTTTGTATTGTAAACGATTGTAGGAAGATCGTTACCTGCTGGAGCAGAGATAACTACCTTCTTAGCACCAGCTGCGAGGTGAGCTGAAGCCTTCTCCTTAGATGTGTAGAAACCTGTGCACTCGAGAACAACATCTACCTTGTTAGCAGCCCATGGGCAGTTAGCAGCGTCCTTCTCAGCAGAGATCTTAATCTCCTTACCATCAACGATGATAGAATCCTCTGTTGCCTCTACAGTGTGCTTACCCTCGCCATACTTGCCAGCGAAACCACCCTGTGCAGTATCATACTTCAGAAGGTGAGCCAACATCTTAGGACTTGTCAAGTCGTTGATAGCAACAACCTCATAACCTTCAGCTTCAAACATCTGACGGAAAGCCAGACGACCAATACGGCCGAAACCGTTAATAGCTACATTTACCATGTTTTTAAAATTTTGTTTTATAATTGATATAAAAAAATGATTTTCTTTTTACCAACAAAAAGGGTTAACATATCAAGTTTTTCAACTATCTGATAAAAAATCCCCTTTTGCGAGCACAAAGTTACAAAAATCTTCCTATATTTGCAAACGAATGTTGTATTAAACAATATTAAAAAGATGTATCATTTATACTATTGCAAAGTAGAGTTTACAAAATGATACAATGCCACATAATAATGGCATTTAGAGTTTACAAATTTAATAATTTAAAAACACGCACTATGGGAAAATTAATCAAAGAATTCAAAGAGTTTGCCGTTAAAGGCAATGCCATCGACATGGCTGTAGGTGTAATCATCGGTGGAGCTTTTGGAAAAATCGTTAGCAGTATTGTTGACGACATCATCATGCCTCCTATCGGTTGGCTCATTGGTGGAGTAAATTTCTCAGACCTCAAGGTAACTCTTCCTGCTGAGAAAATTGCTGACGGAATAGAGATGCAATCTGCCACTATCAATTATGGCAATTTCATCCAGACAACGATTGATTTCGTTATCATCGCATTATGCGTGTTCCTACTTGTAAAATTCATCAACAAACTATCACGTAAAAAGAACGAAGAAACAGCTGTCCCAGCACCACCTCCTGCACCTTCAAAGGAAGAAGTATTGCTTACAGAGATAAGAGACACCTTAAAGGAATTGTCTTCAAAGAAATAATCTCTCTAACAAGAAACTCTACAAGCACAGATTTGTGCCAATAAGATACACAAAAAGCCGATGTTTTTTCTACATCGGCTTTTTCTATATTTCTCATAAAGCAAGAACAAACAAGTTTATTCCCACTCAATTGTCGAAGGTGGCTTAGAAGAAATATCGTAGCAAACACGATTCACACCCTTCACCTTACGAATAATCTCATTAGACACTTCTGCCATGAAATCATAAGGCAAGTGAGCCCAGTCAGCTGTCATCGCATCCATAGAGGTAACAGCACGAAGAGCAACAGGATGATCATATGTACGCTCATCACCCATCACTCCTACAGAACGAATAGTTGAAAGCAACACTGTTCCAGCCTGCCACACATGATCATAAAGACTTGTACCATCTTCCATAGTGTAGTTGTGCATCTTCTCAATATAAATATCATCAGCATCCTGAAGAATACGAACTTTCTCACGAGTAATATCACCAAGAATACGCACAGCAAGACCAGGACCTGGGAAAGGATGACGCTTTATCAAGCGCTCAGGCATACCAAGCTCATAACCTACACGACGAACCTCATCCTTGAACAACCACTGCAATGGCTCACAAAGTTTAAGATGCATCTCCTTTGGCAAACCACCAACATTGTGATGGCTCTTGATAACCATACCTGTGATACTCAAACTTTCAATACGGTCAGGATAGATTGTTCCCTGCGCCAACCACTTAGCGTCAGTAATCTTCTTTGCTTCAGCATTAAACACCTCAACAAAGTCTCGACCTATAATCTTGCGTTTCTGCTCTGGATCTGTTACACCTTCAAGATCTTTGAAGAATTTCTCAGAAGCGTCAACACCTATTACATTCAAGCCAAGACCTTGATAAGCCTCCATAACCTTCTTAAACTCATTCTTACGGAGCATTCCATGATCAACAAAGATACATGTAAGATTCTTACCAATAGCTTTATTCAACAATGTTGCACAAACAGAAGAATCAACACCACCTGAAAGACCGAGGATAACACGATCATTACCCACCTGCTCTTTAAGTTCCTTTACCGTTGACTCAACAAAACTTGCTGGCGACCACTCCTGACGTGAACCACAAATATCAACAACAAAGTTCTTCAACAAAGTTTTACCTTGCAATGAATGATAAACTTCAGGATGGAACTGAACACACCAGACACGCTTTTCCTCATTAGCAAAAGCTGCATACTTCACATCAGCTGTAGAGCCTGTGATATGAAAATCATCAGGAATAGCAGTAATAGTGTCACCATGACTCATCCAAACTTGAGAACCCTTTTCAAAACCCTTAAAGATTGGGGTATTCAAATCAATTGTTTCAAGATTTGCACGACCATACTCACGTGTACCTGTCTGCTCTACCTTTCCACCATAAGAATGAGAGATAAACTGTGCACCGTAGCAGATACCCAATACTGGATATTTACCAACAAACTGACTCAAATCCACCTTGAACGCCTCTGGGTCATGAACCGAATAAGGACTACCACTAAGAATTACACCAATAATGTTGGGATCATCCTTAGGGAATTTGTTGTAAGGCAGAATCTCGCAGAAGGTGTCGAGCTCACGCACACGACGACCAATCAACTGAGTGGTCTGTGAACCGAAATCGAGGATAATAATCTTCTGTTGCATCTTGTTATTTTTTTATAATAAATTCCTTGTTATCTTTTTTTTCATTCATCATGCTATACCAAAGTCTTCAAAAAATCTTCAGCCTCAGCAAGCGTTTCCTGCTTTCCTACATCCATAAGTCTAAGGTTTTCTTTCACAACTCCCTGAATCTTCACCTTATCACAATTCTGCAGGTAAAAATCCATAATTGGGAAACGTTTAGGATAGCTTTCCATCAAACTAAAGAGCGAAGGCGAGAAACTATGTATACCTGAAAAAGCAAAAAGTTTGTAATTTGCTGTTGAGAGTTGAGAATTTACTGTATCCAAACCATGCTTCAATTCTTCTTTAACTTCATCAAAAGGGCTTTTCACTTCACCTGTTTCTATATTTATCCAGCCCATCAATCGCATGTCGTTATTGAAAACAAGATAACGCTTGGTTTTTCTCCAACTCACAAGTAGTGACGCTGCCGCATCAGAATGAAGATCATAGAAGACGGCAAGATTAACGTTGCTCAATATATCAACATTATGAATCAAAACAGGCTGTTCCTTATCAAACAAAGGAGCAGCCTTTTTTATGCCGCCACCAGTTTCGAGAAGTTCATCACTTTCGTCACTGATGCGTATGTCTAAACCAAAATTATTGTTTTCCTTGAGATAGTCGAGAATCATCTGCGAAAAATGATGCACATTAATAACAATTCTCTCTATACCTGCATTCTGCAACTGATGAATTACGCGCTTAAGCAGCGGCTCATCCCCTACTCTTACCAATGCTTTGGGCATGTGATCAGTAAGAGGCTTCAATCGGGTACCTAAACCCGCTGCGAATATCATTGCTTGTTTCATTGCTGCAAAGGTAACACTTTATTTTCAAAAAACATCATTTTGAAGTGTCTTTTGCCTTTAGTATCTGATGCACCCCTTGTTCTCTATGTGTTATCTCCACTTCAATACCATATTTGTCGTGAATATGCTCTGCAAGATGCTGAGCACTATAAACAGAACGATGTTGACCACCAGTGCATCCAAAACAGAACATAAGATTGGTAAACCCGCGCTGCATATAGCGTTCCACATGATGTTCAGCCAACTGATATACTGGTTTCAAGAAATCGAGAATCTCACCATCATCTTCCAAGAAACGAATAACAGGCTCATCCAAACCAGTAATTTTCTTATAAGGCTCATAACGACCGGGGTTATGGGTTGAACGACAGTCGAACACATACCCTCCACCATTACCTGATGGGTCTTCAGGAATTCCTTTTTTGAAAGAGAAACTCCACACACGAACCACTAATGGTCCTTTACCATCATATTTAGAGAAAGTAGCAGGTCCATCCAAAGGATTTGCCTGATACACAGGGTTATCGGTAATTTTATATCCATCCTCACGTTCCTTAATAGGTTCTGGCTTCTCTGCAAACTGAGGAAGTTCCGTAAGACGCTTCAACATATCCATAAGATAAGGATAAGGGAACACATCGGCACCTAATTTTATAAGGTTTCGAAGATTATGCATAGCAGGAGGAATACTATCAAGGAAATGTTTCTTTCTTTCAAAGTATCCACGGAAACCGTATGCACCAAGCACCTGAAGTGTACGGAATAGCACAAACAGATTAAGACGCTTCATGAAATAGTTCTCCGAAGGAACCTCGGTATAGTTTTTCAACGAGTCGTAATACTCATTTATTAATTCCCGACGTAATTCATCATTATATTTTGCAGAAGCCTGCCACAGAAAAGAGGCAAGATCATAATAGAATGGCCCTTTTCGCCCTCCTTGGAAGTCAATAAAGTACGGATTTCCGTTTTCGCCTAACATTATGTTGCGAGCCTGAAAATCGCGATACATAAAACTGTCACAAGCATCAGCAGTAAGATCTTTCGCTAACATACGGAAATTCGCCTCAAGTTTCAATTCATGAAAATCAAGCCCAGTAGCCTTAAGGAAACAATATTTGAAATAGTTCAAATCAAAGAGCACACCTTCCTCATCAAATTCTGGCTGTGGGTAACACACTTTCCAGTCCATACCACGAGCACCACGCATTTGAATATTAGGCAGTTCACGAATTGTATTTACAAGCAACTGTTTTTCCTCTTGATTATATCTTCCGCCAGCTTCCCTACCGCCTTTGATAGCATCGAAAAGTGACACCTTACCAAGATCAGTTTGCAAATATCTCAACTCATCTCTGCTCACAGCAAGAACTTCTGGAACAGGCAACTGACGCTGCACAAAATGCTTAGCAATGGTAATAAATGCATGATCTTCGTCTCTACTCGTACCAATAACACCTATCACAGTCTTACCTTCTGAGTCAAAAAAACGATAATATTCACGATTACTACCAGCTCCAGGCAGTTTCTCTACATTGGCAGGCTCGGCACCAGCCCATTTCTTATATAATTCTCTTAACTGTTTCACGATTATCTCTTATTATAATAAGGAATAAATTTTGCGAGTCGTATACTCTTCATTCATTCACGCAGACAAAGGTAATAAAACTTATTGAATAATGAATATTGAAGAGGGAATAATTATTCTATCCGTATATAGCAAAAAAAATCAGGTGTCTCACGACGCCCGATTTTCAAAAAACAAACTACTTAAAAACTAATCTACTAAAACAAATCAAAAAAATATCTTTGTCGGATAAAATCCGATACTTTCTTGTCTTACATTGGCAAAGGTAGAAAAAATATTTATAGCTTCAAAGCATTTTGCACTTTTTTTTTCAAAAATAATGTTTTTATTAAAAAAAAACTATTTATTTTATACAAATAAAGGGTGAACATATATGTCCACCCTCATATTTTGCACTTTTTAATATAATTACATTCCCATACCTGGTGCTGCTGCAGGCATAGCTGGAGCTGGTTCTGGTTTGTCAACCATAACACACTCTGTTGTCAAGAGCATACCTGCTACTGAAGCTGCATTCTCAAGAGCAACACGCTCTACCTTAGCTGGGTCAACAATACCCTCGGCACGAAGATCCTCGTAAACATCCTTGCGAGCATTGTAACCAAAGTCACCTTCACCCTCGCGAACCTTGTTTACTACAACAGAACCCTCACCACCTGCATTGGCAACAATCTGACGAAGAGGTTCCTCGATTGCACGACGAACGATGTTGATACCAGTCTGTTCATCAGCATTATCGCCCTTAAGATCAACAAGTGCCTGCTGAGCACGGATGTAGGTAGTACCACCACCAACAGTTACACCTTCTTCAATAGCGGCACGTGTTGCGCAAAGAGCATCGTCAACACGATCTTTCTTCTCTTTCATCTCTACTTCTGAGTTTGCACCAACGTAGAGAACTGCAACACCGCCAGCCAACTTAGCAAGACGCTCCTGAAGTTTCTCCTTATCGTATGAACTTGTTGTATTAGCAATCTCATTCTTGATTTGTGCTACGCGATCCTTGATATTCTCTTTCTCGCCTGCACCATTAACAATAGTAGTGTTGTCTTTAGACACACATACCTTCTCGGCAGAGCCAAGCATATCGAGAGTAGCCTGTTCAAGTTTCAAGCCCTTTTCTTCGCTGATAACTACACCACCTGTGAGCACAGCTATATCCTCGAGCATAGCCTTGCGACGATCGCCGAAGCCAGGAGCTTTTACAGCACAAATCTTCAATCCACCACGCAGACGGTTCACTACCAAAGTGGTAAGAGCCTCTGAATCAACATCTTCTGCGATAACCATCAATGGACGACCGCTCTCGGCAGCAGGCTGCAAAATTGGCAAGAATTCCTTAAGATTAGAAATCTTCTTATCGTAGAGAAGGATGTATGGATTATCCATAACACACTCCATCTTGTCTGCATCTGTTACAAAGTAACCTGAGAGATAACCGCGATCAAACTGCATACCCTCAACAACATCAATATATGTGTCACGACTCTTGCTTTCCTCGATAGTGATAACGCCATCCTTGCTTACTTTGCGCATCGCATCAGCAAGAAGCTTACCAATTTCAGGATCGTTGTTTGCAGAAACAGTAGCTACCTGCTCGATCTTATCGTAGTTATCACCAACAACCTCGGCATTTTCCTTAATGTAGTCGATAACCTTAGAAACTGCCTTGTCAATACCACGCTTCAAATCCATTGGATTTGCACCAGCAGTAACATTCTTCAAGCCTTCGTTAACAATAGCCTGTGTAAGGATAGTAGCTGTTGTTGTACCATCACCGGCATCATCACCAGTCTTACTTGCTACACTTTTAACGAGCTGAGCGCCTGCATTTTGGAACTTATCTTCAAGTTCAACCTCCTTAGCTACAGTTACACCATCCTTAGTAATCTGTGGAGCGCCAAACTTCTTCTCGATAACAACGTTACGTCCCTTAGGGCCAAGAGTAACCTTTACTGCGTTTGCCAACTGGTCAACACCCTGCTTCATCAAATCACGGGCATCTACATCATACTTAATATCTTTAGCCATAATTTTATTTCCTTATTTAATTTAGATTTTCTGTTTAAACCTTTCCTCCTCTCTTTAGGGATATACAAATTATTCCTCAACTACTGCCAAAACATCGCTTTGACGCATCATGAGATACTTCTCACCATTTGCCTCAAGCTCTGTACCTGCATACTTGCCATAAAGAACAACATCGCCTTCCTTAAGATACATCTGCTCGTCCTTGGTGCCTTGACCAACAGCAATAACCTTACCACGCTGTGGTTTCTCTTTAGCTGTGTCTGGGATAATGATTCCTCCTACTTTTTCTTCAGCTGGTGCTGGTAATACCAGTACTCTGTCTGCTAATGGTTTAATAGTCATAATTCTTATGTTTTTATTGTTTATATTTAATGGATATAGCCAACAGCCATTGTCGGCTTGAGTGTTTACTCACTTTCTTCTTATGCCAAAACCGTGCCAACATGCAGAATGTGTCATATAACTGACAAAATTGGCAGAGTAAGCGTGACAATTTGGCTGACACTGGCATCTGTCGCAACAAACACATAAAGTGGTTGATATTAAATAAAAAAAAAATGTAAAGAAATAAAACTTTCAAAAACTTAAATTTTACTCATTCCCAATCTTTTACAATCCTTCGATATGCCTTCGGTAGCCCTTCGAGACGGTTTCGAGATGCTTTTTGATAAAATTCCGCGACAACTATAGTATTACATGTCAAGTTTTTATACCTTACGCGCATTAAATTCACCCATCGTGTTAAAATAAAATAAAATCAAAAGGTGCATCGGCAAATAGAAAATATTATTAATATATTTGCAATGTACATGAAATAAGAGTCTGTACTTACGCGAAAATCAACTCAAAAAAAACATAAATTTAAAAACTATAAATTATGGAAGCCAAAAACATCTTACTGACTACTGTTGTCATGCTAACCTTCAGCATTGCAACAAACGCACAGATTACAGAGCCCAAACAGCCACAAGTTCCTCGCCACGGCATAAATATAGTTGACAAAAGGGATAGCTATACCATTGAAAACGGGATAGTTTATTATAAAGGCACACCTCTTAAGTTTGCCAACGCGAACAGTTTTAGAATAATCGGACATGGCTACGCTAAAGACAGCTATAATGTATATATGAACGGAACAATTCTGCCATTCGTTGACCCAAAGCATTTTAAACTAAAGGTCCAAACCAATGATAGAAGGCCCGATACTTTTCCACATGATGTAACAACAAACAAAGACCGACTTCTTGATGATATTATAATTGACAAAGATGGATATACACGTGATGAATACTACAAGACAACCTTCGACGTGTTCTTCAACGGCAAAAAAATTAAAGATGCAAGCGCCAGCTCATTTGTTGTTCTTAAAGATGGCTATGCCAAGGATGCATTTAATGTGTATTATCGTGGAATAAAGATTGAAGACGCATCAACATTCAACTTTGAATGCGACGGAAGAGGATATGCGCACGACAGTTTCAATGCATACTATAAAGGAAAAAAGCTAAAGTAAATGTAGAGTTAAGCACCATAAGTATTCATCAAACTTCAAAACAAACATTTTTTAACAAAAAAAAGCAACAACAACCCTAAGAGCATCCTAAACGAATCCTAAAGGCATCCTAAAGGCTTAAAAACTCATAATTCTTTACGTTTTATCTCATTATAGATGATTTCAGCCAAGCGCTTTGAGCCATCAACATTAGGATGAACCCCATCATCAAGAAGCAAATTCTTGTCATTTGGGAAAAGTATATTGAGATCTATAAGTTTCAGTTTGTTTCTGCAAACGAGTAAACGAACAAGCGGAGCTATCTCGTTTGTAATAACAGAATCACGAATTCCCCACTCCACATTCTCGCTATGAATAGGCGTGCAAAGATAAATAGAAGGATGTGACGATAATGCTTTTAAAGTGTCAATCATCAACTGATAATCACGCACAAAATCTTCCTTGTGTTTCCAGTTCCATGGCTTAGAATCGTTAGTACCCAGTTTTATTATAACAATATTAGGTAAAAAACTCTTAGCATCACGCCATTGTTTTTCTTTTGTATAAGGCAAATCTCCACTATTAAGAAGAGTGCGAGCCGAAACACCACAATTTTTCACTTCAAACCCTTCACCAAGCTTTTGCTGTAATACCGATGGCCATGATTGAATATTCGGATAAGATAATCCAAAGCCTTCGGTAATTGAGTTCCCAACACATGCCACACGAACAATTTCGCCACAGCATTTATTATCACACTTTTTATTACAATCCTGAGCCACAGAACAAAGGCACAAGACGAACATTATTAATAATAGAGAAAGTTTTTTCATGATTTTAACTTATTTTTCGCCACAAAAATAACAAATAATATCGAAAACATTTCGTACCTTTGCAAAAATATACTCATATTTAATAATAAGATAACAAATTTAATAACAAAACAGAGAATTAAAACTAAAGTATGAAAGATTTTTTTAAGTACGTACTCGCAACCGTGGTAGGAATCTTCCTAACCAGCATCATCATGTTTGCGTTCGGTGCCATGAGCATCGTTGGCATGATTGCATCAGGCGAGGCCACTAAAAGCATTGACCCTAATTCGGTGCTTGTGTTGAAACTTGACGGAATAATGTCAGAGCAGAGCGAAGACAATTTCATGAACAAGATTAATGGAATTGAAGGACTGAGTTTTGAAAACACCATGCAGGCTATCCAGCGTGCTGCTGCCAACGACGACGTAGCTGGTATCTACATCGAAGCAGGACAGTTTGGTGCCGACATTGCTCAGGTTGAAGAGCTCCATGCCGAACTAAAAAAATTCCGCAACACAGGAAAATGGATTATAGCCTATGGAGAAGAATATAACATACTGAGCTATTACTTAGCATCAACCGCCAACAAAGTGTATATGAACCCACAGGGAACAGTAAACTGGATAGGTCTTGGTGGCGAAGCGATGTATATAAAGAACACTTTGGCAAAATTTGGCATAAAGTATGTACCAGTAAAGGTTGGAAAATACAAAAGTGCTGTTGAGCGCTATACAGCCGACGAAATGAGCGCTGCCGATCGTGAGCAGACCGAGCGTTACCTTCACGGTTGGTGGAACACTATCGTCAAGGCAGTTTCAGAAAACCGTCACATCTCAACAGCCAAACTCAACAAATATGCCGACGACATGATAACTCTTGGCGATCCAAAACAGTTTGTAGAGACAAAGATGGTTGACAAACTACTCTACACCGACGAGGTGAAACCAGCCGTCAAGAAATTCATGAAACTCGACGAAGACGATGACATCAATCAGATTAGCGTTGACGACATTCTAAATACCAAAATTAAAGAAGATGGCGACAAAGTGGCTGTTTACTATGCCTTCGGAAACATCATCGATGAAGAAACACCTCAAGGCATTTTTGCCGGAACAACAAATATAGTTGCCAAAAGAGTATGCCAAGACTTGCAGGAAATTGCCGACAACGACAAGATAAAAGCTGTAGTGTTGCGTATAAACTCTGGTGGCGGTTCAGCCTATGCCTCTGAACAAATTTGGCATCAGGTGAAGAAACTTCGCGAAAAGAAACCCGTTGTTGTTTCTATGAGTGGAGCAGCAGCTTCTGGCGGTTACTACATAAGCGCACCAGCCAACTACATCATTGCCGACAACACCACTATCACAGGTAGTATCGGTATCTACGGTCTTTATCGAGACATGTCAGAACTCTACACCAAGAAGCTCGGTATCAACTTCTCACAGGTAGGTACCAACCGCAACTCAGTATTGGGTTCACAGGAATACGGTTTCACACCCGAACAGTTTACAGCACTACAAAACAACGTAAACCGTGGCTACGAACTGTTCAAAAAGCGTGTAGCAGAAGGAAGAAAGTTGACTCCAGCACAGGTTGAGAACATTGCTCAGGGTCGTGTATGGCTTGGTGAAGATGCCAAGAAGATTGGTCTTGTTGACGAGATTGGCGGTTTGAACCGTGCCATTGCCAAGGCAGCCAGCCTGGCTAAATGCAAGGAATACTACGCTGAAACATGGGGCGAGACACCATCGCTGCTCGAACAGCTTCTTGCAAACTCAACAGATATGGACACTTATCTTGACACTAAGCTCAAGAACACTCTCGGCGCTCTCTACGAACCAGTAATGATGATGAACGAATACGAGCAGATGGACAAGGTTCAGGCACGTATGCCATATATCATCAGAATAAAATAGAGCGTGAAACTCTTTTTCATTTATCATTTGTTATTTATCATTTAGCGGCGTGCGCTGCGCAGAACCATGCGAATAGAAGGAGATTTCATAAAGATAAATGAATGGCTAACACCTCTAAGCTGGCTATACGGCTTAGGGGTGGGCATTCGCAATCAACTCTTCGAACTGGGCATATTACCACAACGCTCGTTCGACGTGCCTGTAATCTCAGTAGGCAACATCACAGTAGGAGGTTCAGGTAAAACACCTCATGTAGAATACCTCATCCGACTACTGCAAGACAAAGCACAGGTTGCAGTGCTATCACGAGGATACAAGCGCAAGAGCCGTGGATACCAACTGGCAAACGGCAACAGCACTATGCAAACCATAGGTGATGAGCCCTACCAGATGAAGCAGAAATTCCCATCTATTCATGTTGCCGTTGACGGCAACAGATGCCGAGGAATACGACACATCATCAACGAAGAACCAACCAACAACACAGATGTAATTCTGCTCGACGATGCCTTTCAGCATCGCTATGTGAAGCCAGGAATAAACATCCTACTTGTTGACTATCACCGACTCATCATCTACGACAAGCTAATGCCGGCAGGACGCCTACGCGAACCACTCTCAGGCAAAGACAGAGCCGACATCGTGATAATAACGAAATGCCCCAAAGACCTTAAACCAATGGAATTTCGTGTGCTCAGCAAGGCAATGAATTTATACCCATACCAAAGCCTCTATTTCACAACTTTGGAATACGCCACACCAAAACAACTATTTGGCGAGAATGAACTTCAACTACACGAACTGCGTGGCAGACAGATGATGCTACTCACAGGAATAGCATCTCCAGAACAGATCATCGTTGACATGACACAAGAGATGGACATCAACAAATCAAACATCAAAATGATGAGATTTGCCGACCATCATCAGTTCAGCACGAAAGATGTTGAAAATATCAACAATACATTCAACACCATGCCACAAGGAAGCATCATCGTGACAACAGAAAAAGATGCCACAAGACTGAAAGACCTTGATGGACTAAGTCAAAAGGTGAAAGACAACATCTACACACTTCCAATAAAAGTGAAGTTCATGGAAGAACAACAAGAAGAAATATTCAATAATAAAATTATAGACTATGTACGAAAAAATTCAAGAAACAGCATCCTGGTTAAGAGAAAAGATGACAACAAGTCCAAAGACGGCAATCATCTTGGGAACGGGACTCGGACAATTAGCTTCTGAGATTACCGACAGCTATGAGTTTCCATATAGCGAAATACCTAACTTCCCAGTATCAACTGTAGAAGGACATGCAGGAAGACTGATTTTTGGTAAACTCGGCGGCAAAGACATCATGGCAATGGAAGGTCGATTCCACTTCTATGAGGGCTACAACATGAAAGAAGTTACATTCCCTGTACGAGTTATGTACGAACTGGGTATAGAAACACTCTTCGTAAGTAATGCCTCGGGAGGTATGAACCCAACCTTCAAGATTGGCGACCTAATGATTATTGAAGACCACATCAACTTCTTCCCCGAACACCCACTTCGCGGAAAGAACCTGCCAACAGGCCCACGCTTCCCTGATATGCACGAGCCATACGACAAAAAACTCATCGCCCTAGCCGACAAGATTGCCGAAGAAAAAGGCATTGCTGTAAAGCATGGTACATACGTAGGTGTACAAGGACCAACTTTTGAAACACCACACGAATACAAAATGTATCGCATCTTAGGCGGCGACGCTGTCGGAATGTCAACAGTACCCGAAGTCATCGTGGCACGTCATTGCGGCATCAAAGTTTTCGGCATCAGCGTAATTACCGACCTCGGAGGCTTCGACACACCAGTAAAGGTTAGCCACGAAGAGGTACAGATAGCTGCCAACGAAGCACAGCCTCGAATGACAGAAATATTTAGAGAAATAATCAAGCGTAGCTAATTGATTGAACCTTCGCAAGAAAACAATAAATGGAAATAAAGGAATTAGGAGAATTCGGTCTCATACGTCATCTCACAAAAGACCATGAACCAAAGAACGAATCAACCGTTTATGGCGTTGGCGACGACTGTGCCGTGATGCACTATCCAGATAAAGAAGTTCTTGTAACAACCGACATGCTCATGGAGGGTGTACACTTCGACCTCACATATATGGACATGCAACACCTCGGCTTCAAAAGCGCCATGGTGAACATAAGCGACATCTTTGCAATGAATGGCACTCCACGTCAGATGACAATCTCCCTTGCAGTAGGAAAACGTTTCAAGGTAGAAGACCTCGAAGATTTCTACAAGGGAGTGCGCCTGGCTTGCGACCGCTGGAACGTAGATATCGTAGGTGGAGACACTACATCATCACGCACAGGCCTTGCTATCAGCATAACATGTATCGGCGAAGCCAACAAGGACGACATTGTCTATCGCAATGGCGCAAAGGAAACAGATATCATCTGTGTTACTGGCGACCTTGGTGCAAGCTACATGGGACTGCAGCTCCTCGAAAGAGAAAAGGCTGTTTACTATCAGCAGATAGAGGAATATAATAAAGAGGTGCGTGAGGCTCAGGCAAACAAGGACGAAGCCAAACTGCAGGCTTTGCGCGACAGGCGACAGGCTGTTGAGGATTTCCAACCCGACTTTGCCGGCAAGGAATATCTCCTGCAACGCCAGCAGGCACCAGAAGCACGAGGCGATGTGTTGGCAAGACTGCGCGAAGCAAACATCCATCCTACATCCATGATGGACATCTCAGACGGTCTGAGCAGCGAACTGCTTCACATCTGTCACCAGAGCAAGTGCGGATGCCGCATCTACGAGAAGAACATCCCTATCGACTACCAGACAGCCGTAGCTGCCGAAGAGTTCAACCTCAACGTAACTACATGTGCGCTTAATGGCGGCGAAGACTACGAACTGCTGTTCACCGTTCCTATCGGAGATCATGCCAAGATTGAAGACATGGAAGGCGTAAAACAGATTGGCTATATAACAGGCGAAAACCTTGGATGCCGACTGATAACTCGAGACAACAACGAGTTTGATATTACTGCACAAGGTTGGAATCCACTTAAATAGTTAACAAAGTTTAATTTTTGATTGCGGATTGCAGATATTAAAAATAAACCCTTACCTTTGCACCCGCAATCAAGAATGGTACCTTAGCTCAGGTGGTAGAGCAATGGACTGAAAATCCATGTGTCCTTGGTTCAACTCCAAGAGGTACCACAAAAAAGTCTGAATCGTTGTGATTCAGACTTTTTTTATCTTCACCCCACCCTTACTAATAGAAGGCCAGCCTACTAATTTCACATTCCACATTACACATTCCACACTAAAAAAAATGGTTTCCCATTTTTTTTATATATATTTGCAACATTATTGATCAAATAAACTATTACTATTATGAACTTAGGATTACCAGAGATTCTTCTCATTGCCCTTGTAGTGCTTCTTCTCTTCGGAGGAAAGAAAATTCCAGAACTCATGAAAGGCCTTGGCAAAGGCGTTAAGAGTTTCAAGGATGGCGTTAACGGAATAGAAAACGAAATCAACGCACCACTTCAAGACAAGAAAGAAGAAACAAAGAAAAGCAACGAACAATAATGTCAGCACACCCTTCCCACCCTATCATCAATGAACAGGAAGAGGAAGCGATGACCTTTTGGGAGCACCTTGACGTGCTGCGCTCAAGCATTATCCGCATGCTCTTTGTTGTTGCTGTCACCACAGTAGTGGCATTCTTTTTCAAAGACACACTTTTCAACATAGTGCTTGCACCCAGCAAGAGCGATTTCATCACATACAAACTCATGGGAGCCGAACCTTTCAGTTTGCAGCTTGTCAACATCGGACTCACAGAGCAATTCATGATTCATCTGAAAACAGCCTGTTACTTCGGTGTAATCATTGCAGCTCCCTTTATCCTCTACCTGCTCTATCAGTTTATCCGACCAGCATTATATACTAACGAACGCAAATACACTCTGTCGGTGGTAGGCTCAAGCTATGTGATGTTTATTGTTGGCACCATTGTCGATTATTTCATCATCTTCCCATTAACCGTTCGGTTCTTGGGCACCTACTCGGTAAGTCAAGATGTGCAAAACATGCTTTCGCTGCAAAGCTATATGGACACCCTGCTCATGATGTCGCTGGTCTTCGGAATAATCTTCGAGCTGCCCGTGATAAGTTGGTTGCTTACCAAGTTCGGTATCATCAAACCACAATGGATGAAGAAATACCGTCGTCACGCCATAGTAGCCATCCTCATCATTGCAGCAATCATTACACCAACTGCTGACATCTTCACACTGTGTATCGTCAGTATGCCTATATGGCTGCTATACGAGTTGAGCATACTTATATGTGCGGCTTGTGCCGCTAAATGATAAATGACAAAAACATTATGCTAAGGAAAATAAGAATCACACTTGCAGCAATATTCTTCATTGGAATAACGCTACTGTTTATGGACTTCACAGGAAGCCTCCACGTCTATCTTGGGTGGATGACCAAGGTGCAGTTTCTACCAGCTGTATTAGCATTAAATGCAGCTGTCGTTATCAGCCTTATTATCCTCACCCTTGTCTTCGGCAGAATATACTGCTCAGTGATATGCCCTATGGGTGTTATGCAAGACATTATTGCATGGTTAGGAAAGAAAAGAAAGAAAAACAGATACAGCTATTCCAAAGAAAAGAAAAAACTGCGTTATGCCATGCTCGTCATCTGGCTTGCATTATTGATAGCAGGCATAGGCGGCATTGCAGCCTTGCTGGCACCATATAGCAGTTTTGGACGAATAGCACAGAACCTCTTCCAGCCAATATACCTTCTCGGCAACAACCTCCTTGCCTTCGTTGCCGAGAAAGCCGACAGCTATATGTTCTACGAAAAGAGCGTATGGATACGTGCCACATCAACATTCGTTGTTGCAGCAGTAACACTCATCGTCGTAGCCGTCCTCGCATGGCGCAACGGCAGAACCTACTGCAACACCATCTGTCCTGTAGGCACCGTGCTCAGCTTCTTCAGTCGTTTCTCATGGCTGAAGATATATTTCGACGAAGACAAATGTCGCAACTGCTCACTATGCAGTAAAAACTGCAAGGCAGCATGTATAGACTTCAAGACACACACCGTTGACTACTCACGCTGCATAGTATGTGGCGACTGCATCTCAAAATGCAATTTCGGAGCCCTGCGCTACGGCCGTCGTATGTCGTCAGAGGTAACCATCAGCAATAACAACGACGACCACGAAAAGCCAGAAGATAGTCACGAGAGCATCGACGACAGCAAGCGTACATTCCTGCTTGCAGCCCTCGCCACAACAGCAACGGCAGCCTTAGCACAGAAAACAAAACAGATAGAAGGCGGACTGGCACCAATCATCGATAAGGAAAAACCTAACCGCCAGACACCAATAACACCACCAGGCTCACTCTCTGCCGACCACATGGCACAGCACTGCACAGCATGTCAGCTATGCGTTGCCGAGTGTCCTAACGACGTGTTGCGCCCATCTACCGACCCATTGCACTTCATGCAACCTGTCATGTCATATGAGAAAGGATACTGCCGTCCTGAATGCCACCGCTGTTCAGAAGTGTGCCCAACAGAAGCCATCAAACCTATCACACTGGCAGAGAAATCAGCAACCCACGTAGGACATGCCGTATGGGTAAAGAAAAACTGTGTTATTCTCACCGATGGAGTCGATTGCGGAAACTGTGAACGCCACTGTCCCGTTGGAGCTATACAGATGATTCCTTTAAATGACAACGATGACGCATCACCATTGGTTCCTGCTGTTAACGAAGAAAGATGTATTGGCTGTGGTGCATGCGAAAACCTGTGCCCAGCACGTCCATTCTCAGCTATTTATGTAGAAGGTCACGAAAATCAAAGGAGAGGATAATTATGAAAGAAATAAGTAGAAGATCATTCTTAAAAATATTTGGAACTAGCACTGTTGCCGCTACTGCAGCTACCTCTATCATAGGTTGCAAGAAAAACAACGAAGGTACACGTATGCAGGATGAACCCGCAGAAGGCAAGATGACCTATCGCACAACACCAACAACAAAAGACAAGGTCAGTGTGCTGGGATATGGCATGATGCGTCTGCCGACCATTGGACAAGGAGAAGCCAAGAAAGGAAAAAGGCAAAAAGGTGACGAAGAAATTGACCAAAACATGGTAAACAAACAGATTGACTATGCACTCAAACATGGTCTCAATTACTTCGACACAGCTCCCGTATATTGCAAAGGACTATCAGAAAAGGCTACAGGTATAGCTCTTAAACGTCATCCTCGCAAAAGCTACTACATAGCTACCAAACTAAGTAATTTCGGTGCTTACTCACGCGAGGATTCAATAGAAATGTTTAACAACTCACTTAAGGAGCTACAAACAGATTATATCGATTACTACCTTCTTCATGCCATAGGCGGAAAAACCGACGATCTTGACGCCATGGAACTATTCAAAGCACGCTTCATAGACAACGGCATGCTTGACTACTGCCTACAAAAAAAGAAAGAAGGAAAAATACGTAATCTGGGATTTAGCTATCATGGAGATGTTGAAGTATATAACTATGCACTCAAGATGCACGATGAGGGTAAAGTAAAATGGGATTTCGTGCAGATAGAAATGAACTATCTTGATTGGCATTGGGCCAACGAAATAAACGAAGAAAACACCGATGCTTGCTACTTGTATAACGAACTAAAGAAAAGAGGCATTCCTGCAATAATCATGGAACCACTTCTTGGTGGACGTCTGGCAAACCTCCCTGATCCTGTTGTTGCAAAACTGAAATCAAAAGCTCCAGAACGTAGCGTTGCTTCATGGGCTTTCCGCTATTGTGCATCCTACGACAATGTACTTACTGAACTCAGCGGAATGACCTATATGGAACACCTCAAAGACAACCTCCGCAATGTATGTCCATTGGAACCACTAACAAGCATGGAAAAGAAATGGCTCGAAGGACCAATCGCAAAGGAGATAATGAGTTACAAGACTATTCCTTGCAACGACTGCAAATACTGTATGCCTTGCCCCTACGGTGTGGACATTCCGGGCATTTTCGTGCATTACAACCATCTACTAATGGAGGGGCATGCCATCGACAACATCAAAGATCCAAACTACAAAAAATATCGCAAGGAATACCTCGTAACCTACGATAGAGCAATACCCAAAGTTAGGCAAGCCGACCATTGTATTGGCTGTGGACAATGTATTCCCAAATGTCCTCAACAAATTATGATACCAGAGGAACTGCAACGCGTTGGCAATTTCGTAGAAAAACTGAAGAAAGGATAATTTACTTTTTTACCTTTATATTCTTGAACCCCATCCCCCTTAATAGCTCGGTAATCTGCACTACTGCATTTTCCCGAGCTGTTTGCATATTTTTCTTTGTAAGACAACGCTGCTTCATCATCCTATAAGCTTTATTATACATAGCTTGGTGCGCAGCATTGTCCCATTCTCCTTTCTCTAACACAGATTTTGTTTGTGCCTCGTCAATAAAATCCTCATCAAGCAGCTTTATCGGAGGTAGTATAACACTTACACTGTCATTGTGCTCATGAATCCAACCTTCCTTAGCCTCTTTCAGGTTTATTCCCAAACGAAGCGTACCGCTGTATATACGGATCAAACGCTTATCACCAAAGAACGAACTATGAGTGGTGTCAACAAGTTCCTCATCATGAATAGCAAGAAACTCCCACTCGCCAATCTGTTCTATACTCTCCACAAGTGTAGGTGAAAGTGTAGGTTGCTCACTGGTAGTAATAGTTACATGTGTGTTTCTATTAATCCAAATGAACGAAAGAATAACAACACAAACTGCAATTACGGCAAGTGCAAAGAGAAGCGAGTGAATCTTTGCACCCCTAAGTAAACGTGAGAAAAACTTATTTTTCATCTTTCCATTTTTTTATCAATAAGAACAGGATAGTCTTTCAGAGTAAATTGCTTGCGAAAGGTAATTACGATATCACTCTCACTAAATCCCATCTGCATTATAAGCGGAATTAGCACGCGAGCCGCACTTTCTCTTGCTTGCTCAGTAATACCAAGTTGTGGTATAGCTTGCTCTATTTCGCGACGTCCCTGTTTCTCAAAACTAAGCAGTTCGGCATCACTGAAGTCTGAGCGTGCTATATCAACATACTGCTTTACATCTTTATGGCTTATACGTGTCGAAGTGATTATGATGTGAGGGTCGGGCAAAATAATTTCAACCTTATTACCACTACGACGGATGTTATCAGCACCAAGTTCTGCAAAATCAACATAAGCTTTCACCGTTGCATCCATAGGCATGGCTATAAGACGCTGACTCATCGGCAACGTAATATTGAAATTTCTATCCATAATACTGCCTTGCAGTTGCTTCGTATCCTTGTGAGTTATAATTTTATGCAACTGGTACTCCACAGTGTAGAGTTTAGATGTTTTCTGGATCAGAGTAAGCAAAACGGGAATAGTGTCAATTGGCGTTTCAACAGTTGGCGCATTCCTTTGATTTTTGCAACTCACAAAGAAAGCAACAAAGATGAATGATATCAATACGAGACGATAGCGCATAATCTAAAGATTTATTTTGTTGTTTCGTTCATTTATTGTATTTTTGCGATACAAAAGTCAACTTGAATATGAGAAGAATTTTTTTCATGGCAGCAATCCTTGTTGCTGCACTTACACTTTCTTCGTGTCACAAAGAGAAGAAAACTGAAAACATCATTGCTCATAGAATTGTGAAAAAGGTTCACAAAACCGTAAGCAAGATAGGTGATGAAACCAAAAACAGCGATGTGAACTGGGTGGGCAATTCGTATAGAGTAGAAGTAAAGCGTATTGCAGACCCTTCAATGCCTGTTGTTGATGACGGAACTGGTAATCGCTTTTATGACAATCGCATCACCGTGAGAGTGCTACGTAAAGACGGATCAGAATTTTTTAATCGTGAATTCAAAAAGGGCGACTTCATGAGCAGTGTTCATTCTGACTATGCAAAGAAAGGCGCCTTGGTAGCTATTATCTTTGATAAAGCTGAGGGTGACAATCTTCTATTTGCCGTTACCGTTGGTTCTCCAGATAGCGCAAGCGAAGAATACGTGCCCCTTACCCTTAAGATTTCAAGGTTTGGAAGCGTAGCGATTTCGTCGGAGAATTAAAAAAGACCCTTACCAGCCTCCCCTCCAGAGGGGAGGGGCTCATGACAGCTTGAGATACTTAATTAGCAATTTCATAATAGAGAAGCCTTAGCGCTTCTCTTTTTTATTCCTCATTTATCATTTAGCGAAGCGCTTTAGCGTTTCTCTTTTTTATTCCCCAGCTGTTACTTAGCTAACGTCTCCTCACCTCTGGAGGGGAGGATGGGAGGGGTCTTCCCCTTTTTCTATCCCTTCATCAAAATTCTGTGGTCTTTCTCAAACGCGGCTGGATATTTGCCTTGCAGACACATGTTGACGATGATATTAGCAAGAAGTTCCTCATCACTAAGATCAACACCTTGAGCACGCGAAAGAGTTTTTCCAAGACATACTTCCCATGTTGATTGGAAGTTATTGTCCTTGGCACCCATATATTGATTTCCCGAACCATCGGTGGCTTTCATCATTTCATATTTGATGCTTTTCTTTGAAGGTACAGGCTTCATATCCAGCATAATGTTGTAAGCGTTCTCCAACTGTGGACGGAACTTGCTTGTTCCTGGGAACATATCGTTAATGACAGGCATGAGCTCGTCAAACGAATAAGCTTGAATGAGTTGGTAAAGTTTCATAATTTCTTTTTAATTGTTGAAAGTAAAAAGGTGATAGTATGTTTGTGGAAAAATTGCCCTTGCATACTATCACCCTTATTTTATAAAGACTGTGGTGCCACAGTCTCGTATCTTCTAGAATTTCGCCATCTTAATGGCTACAACAGCACATTCATCACCTTTGTTGCCAAGGCGGCCACCAGCACGATCTTGAGCTTGTTGAAGGTCGTTGGTTGTAACCAAGCCATATACAACAGGAATATTCTGAACTGCATTCAAATGAGCTATACCATATGTAACACCCTCACAGATATAATCAAAATGAGGAGTTTCGCCACGGATAACACTTCCCAAGATGATAACAGCATCAAATCCATCGTTCTTACACATCTGCTGCGCACCGTAAACAAGTTCAAAACTACCTGGTACCGTTTTAACGTGGATATTCTCAGGAAGAGTGCCGTGCTTCTCAAGAGTTTTAACGCAACCATCAAGAAGAGCACCTGTGATTTCAGGATTCCATTCTGCAACAACTATTCCAAAGCACATGTTACTTGCGTCTGGAACCTTATTGCTATCGTATTCTGATAAATTATGGAGTGCTGTTGCCATATTAACGTGAAGCTCTTTCTATATACTTTTCAATCTCTTGACTCTGAACGAGTGCTGAGTTTACGTAGTTCTTCTTAATGTCCTGATAGATTTCGAGAGCATCAGCCTTATTACCCTGACTTTCGAGAATCTCAGCAGCCTGAAGAAGGAATGTAGGAGACAAACTGTTATTGATGTCATCCTCAGCTTTTGAGTCAGCCATCTTTGCAGCCTTCTTCAATGCAGCAACAGCCTTATCAAGCTGATTAAGGTGAGCGTAAGCATTACCAAGAGCAGCCTGTGCAGCAGGACTTACCATAGCATCGTTTGAAGAGTTGTAAGCCTCAAGACTGTTAACAGCTTCCTGCCACTTATTAAGGTTAGCATAGCAAAGACCAGCATAGAGATTAGCAAGATTAGCTGCATCTGTTCCACTAAAATCATCAGCTACCTTAACAAAACCTGCATAGCCTGCCCCATCTCCATTGAGAGCCTTGTCGAACATCTCATTATTGAAATATTCCTGACCTTTAGCTAATGCTGTGCTTGCTTTATCCTCACGTGGTCCTGAAACATAAGCCTTGTAGAGGAAGAAACCTGCGATAACTAATACTACTGCTGCAATAGCAATGAGAATGGTCTTCTTGTTCTTGTCGAAGAAGGCCTCTGATTTGCTCAACTGATCTTCTACGTTGAGAGCATCTTGTGCGTTTTTGTTTGCCATTATTTTATTTTGTTTTTTTGTTATTCATTAATCAGCGCAAAAGTACAGAATTTATCCCATATATTGAAATTTATTTCTTCTTTTTTTCGTTTTTCAATACTAAAAGGAGTAACTTTGCAGCAAGAATATCGATATTTCATGATACTTAATAAACTTTCTGTAGTAAATTTTAAGAACATACGCACTGCTTCTCTTGACTTCTCGCCCAAACTGAATTGTCTTATAGGCAGTAATGGAATGGGCAAGACAAATATTCTTGACGCAGTGTATTATTTATCTTTTTGTCGTAGTGCATTTAACCCCGTTGACTCACAGGTGATTACCCATGGCGAAGAATTTATGGTGCTCGAAGGTAATTATTCTTCTGACAACGGCGATATAGAAAATATCTATTGCGGCATGAAGAAAGGCAACAGAAAACATTTTAAACGCAACAAGAAAGAATACAAACGTCTATCGCAACACATTGGTCTTATACCAATCATATTCATTTCGCCAGCCGATTCCACATTGATTGACGGAAGCAGCGAAGAACGCAGACGCCTTATGGATATGGTCATTGCACAATACGACAATGCTTATATGGATCACCTGTCGGCATATAATAAAGCCTTACAACAGCGTAATGCTTTACTAAAGATGGAGGAAGAACCAGATATTACATTGATGGAAATTTGGGAAAATCAGATGGCCGAAGCTGGTGAAGCAGTTTACAGAAAGCGTGATGCATTTATAAAGGAATTGGTGCCTGTGTTTCAAAATATTTACAGTAGCATTGCTGGAATTCAGGAAGAAGTATCACTAAAATATGTATCTCATTGTCAGCGTGGGCCACTTCTTGAAATTATTCAACGTGACAGATTCAATGATAGAGCTGTTGGATATTCTCTCCATGGCATTCACAGAGATGATTTAGAGATGCTCTTGGGCGGTTTTCAAATGCGTCGTGAAGGCAGTCAGGGCCAAACCAAAACATTCTCGTTAGCTCTGAAACTTGCTCAATTTAATTTTCTCTGCCGAACAAATTCAGCAACAACACCTATACTACTTCTTGATGATATATTTGACAAACTTGATGCCCAACGAGTTAAGAAAATAGTGCAACTTGTAGCTGATGATCATTATGGACAGATTTTTATCACGGATACAAATCGAGAACATCTCGACAATATCTTGATGCACACTGCCCTTGATTACAAAATATTTGAAGTTATTGACGGAGATATTCGTCAGAAAATGGAATAAAAGAAAGGAGAAAAAATGTTCAAACGTCAGGTTAAATCTCTAAACGAAATTTTACAGAAACTATTGCGCGACGAGGGGTTTGAAACTCCATTAAAAGAGCGTAGACTAATCGATTCATGGGATAGCGTAGTTGGTTCTGTTGTTGCAAGGTATACGGGTGATAAATTTATCCGTAATCAGATTTTATATGTGAAGATTACCAATCCTGCTCTTAAAGCAGATTTAAGCATGATGAGAAGTCAGATTATCAAAAAACTCAACGAGAAAGCAGGCAGTTTTGTTATCTCTGACATAAAATTCTTCTAACATATAACCTCATCCATCAGTATGTCGTTAGGCAAAAAAGGAACATCTTCTACTTTTTGGAAATAAAAGCATACTCCAATCTTATATGTGTTTTTCATTTGGGCAAGGGTGCGGTCATAATACCCTTTGCCTCGCCCTAAACGATGCCCCGCAGAATCAAAACTCATCCCAGGAACAAGAGCAAGGTCTATTTTTTCATATTCAACAAAAGCTTTTCCTGTTGGCTCCATTATATTCATACTTCCAAGAATCATACTATCAGTACCACGATACTCACGTATCTCCATATTTTTGGAATCAATAACAACAGGCAAAAGGATTCTTTTACCCATGTTACGAAGATAATCAACAAGTAAGTGAGTATTTACTTCACCAGGAAGTGAATAATAGAGAAATATTGTATGTGCCTCAATCACCTTAGGATTAGAAAGAATACGGTCTACAATACCTATAGAGAGTTCATCCAAATATTGCTGGCTGAACTCTCCTTTGCGTTTACGTATTTCTTGTCTGAGATCAGATTTGTTCATTTCTTTTTTATCGGTTTCTTAGGGAAAGCCTCCCGCTTAAAGAACACTTCCTTTGCCTTTGCTATAACAGGATCATCAAGATTAATATACTCAGACCACGCTTCTTCATCAAGAATGTTGTATATTATACGACTATTAATGTATCGTTCAAGCAGATGATGACTTTTCTTTATCATCAAGTTTCTACGCTGCAATCCTCGTTTATTAGCCCATGTAGCAAACTTGTCAACCATATTTTGTTTTTGCAGATAATCGCTCATCTCTGTCATTTCTTTGAAATTGTTCAGTTTCAAACGATTATCGTCAGTGTAGCTATAAGCAAATTGCATGATGTATTTAGGTGACTGTAAATAGTAAGAGGTATATGCTGTAGTATCTTCAGGAACAAAGATATCAGGAGTAATACCTCCACCACCATACACTACTCGACCATTATTTGTGTAATATGGCTTACCTGAGTGTTTTATACTATCCTGTGAATAAATTTCACCATGCTGATAGCGTGTGAGCAAATCTCTCTCATAGCTGCTGTCATCACCACTAGTATATGGTTTCTGAATGCAACGGCCTGAAGGAGTATAATAGCGTGCAACAGTTAGACGAATCATACTGCCATCACGGAAAGCAATTTGCTGCTGAACAAGTCCTTTACCAAATGAACGACGTCCAATAATTGTACCACGATCATTATCCTGTATCGCACCTGCAAAAATCTCTGATGCAGATGCAGAAAACTCATTGATAAGCACTACAAGGGGTATCTGCTGATAGCTTCCACGACCATCCGAGCGATAATCCTGACGCGGACTCTTACGACCTTGTGTATATACAATAAGTTTATTCTTTGGCAAGAACTCGTTTGCCATTTGAACAGCACTCTGTAAATAACCTCCTGTGTTATCACGAAGGTCTATAATAAGATTTTGGAATCCCTCTTGCTGTAGCTTAGCCAGCGAGATAAGCAACTCTGGATATGTTGTCTCACCAAAATTCTTTATTCTAATATATCCTGTACTATCATCAACCATATAGGTTGCAGTGATACTCTTCTGTGGAATATCTCCACGTGTAACGGTAAACTGCGTTATTTTTGTCTGTCCATAACGGATAACACCAATTTTTACTTTTGAATCCTTTGGACCTTTTAGACGGTGCATAGCCTCTTCTGTAGTTACTATTTTACCAACAAAAGGTTTGTCATCAATAGTTACTACTTTGTCTCCAGCAAGAATACCAGCACGTTCTGCCGGTCCATTCTTGATGACATTCTGCACTCTAATAGTGTCTTCGTTAATAGTAAACTCAATACCTACACCCGAGAAACTACCCTTTAACTCGTCATTGGTTGTTTGCACTTCCTTTGCACTGATATAAACCGAATGAGGATCAAGTTCTGCCAAAATCTGCGGAATAGCACCATCCACAAGAGAGTCGATATTAACCTTATCAACATATTGATCTTCAATAATGTGCAGAAGATCGTTAAGACGACTGCTTCCCGAATTGATAATATTTAATCTGTTGCCCGAGAAATGATTGGCATAAAATGTACCAATCATAATGCCAACCACAACGCAAAGCGCCATAATCAGGGGCATATAGCGGTTATTTTTGTTCATATTCTCCATAACATACTATTGCGTTTCTACGCTATTTCAAATCTTCAATGTCTTTGTAAACAATCTCTATTCCAGCACGCTCCATGAGTTCAATACCGTCAGTAAGACGGTATTTTTCTCCATAAACGACACGTTTTATACCAGATTGGATGATTAGCTTTGCACACTCTATACATGGAGATGCTGTAACATAAAGTGTACTGCCATCACTGTTGTTATTGCTACGAGCCAGTTTGGTAATGGCATTTGCTTCGGCATGAAGAACATAAGGTTTTGTGACATTATTGTCATCTTCGCATACATTTTCAAAACCACTTGGTGTACCATTATAGCCATCTGATATAATCATCTTGTCTTTGACAACAAGAGCCCCCACCTTTCTACGCTGACAATAGCTGTTTTCAGCCCATATACGCGCCATGCGCAGGTATCGTTCATCAAGTTTATCTTGTTTACTTTTTGATTCCATTTCTTTTTAGTAATGCGTCTATTGTTGGTTTACGTCCACGAAAACGTGTATAGAGAGTCATAGGATGTTCTGTACCACCCCTACTAAGAATGTTATCACGGAAACTCTGTGCAGTATCCTGGTTAAAAATACCATTTTCTTTGAACATACTGAAAGCATCAGCATCAAGCACCTCTGCCCACTTATAGCTATAGTAACCGGCAGCATAACCACCTGCCATGATATGACTGAATTGTACAGTCATACATGTGTCTTGAAGCTGTGGACTTATAATCGCTTTTTCCCATGCCTTCTTCTCAAATGGCAGTATTTCATCGGTAAAAGCATCTTTCTTGGTGTAGTATGCCATATCAAGCAATCCAAAGCTAACTTGTCGTAAACAGTTGTAGCCTGCAAGATAGTTTCTGCTTTTATGTATGCGGTCAATAATATCGTCAGGAATAGGTTCACCAGTTTGGTAGTGGAATGCAAAGGTGCGCAGAAAATCCTTCTCTATAGCATAATTCTCCATGAACTGACTTGGCAATTCCACGAAATCCCACCACACATTTGTTCCACTAAGACTTTCAAAGCGTGTATTGGCAAACATTCCGTGAAGCGAATGTCCAAACTCATGAAGGAATGTCTCAACCTCACTAAGAGTGAGAAGGGCAGGCTTTTTTTCCGTTGGCTTTGTGAGATTCATGACAACACTCACATGCGGTCTTGAGTTTTCTCCCTTACGAGTAATCCACTGACCTTTAAATTCTGTCATCCATGCCCCTCCTTGCTTGCCCTTACGAGGATAGAAATCAGCATAGAACACAGCAAGATAACTACCATCCTTATCAAAAACCTCGTATGCCTTCACATCTGGATGATAAACTTGAATATCTGTGTTTTCCTTAAAGGTGATACCATAAAGTTTGTTTGCGAGTCCAAATACGCCATCTATAACCTTGTCAAGTTGGAAATAAGGACGCAACATCTCTGCATCAAGATTATACTTCTCTAACTGCAGTTTATGACTATAAAATCCAAAGTCCCAAGGCATAAGCTGAAATTCATCCCCTTCCATAGCTTTAGCCTTTGCTTCTATTTCTTTGAGCTCGTTAATAGCTGTTGGTTTGTATGCATCAATGAGATTGTCAAGCAATTCATATACATTTCCGATATTGCTTGCCATGCGATGCTTCAAAACATAATCAGCATAAGTTTCATAGCCCAAAAGCTGTGCTATCTCTCTACGAAGATTTATCAATCTCTTACATATTTCAACATTATTCTCCGTATTGTCATGAGTACACACCGTGTTGCGAGCCATATACATTTGTTTGCGCAGTTCTCGCTGTGTTGAATATGTCATGAATGGAGAATAACTAGGATAGTCAAGTGTAAACAACCATCCGTCTTTACCATTTTCTTTTGCAGTATGTGCTGCAGCCTCTTTAGCTGTATCTGGCAGTCCATCAAGCTGCTTTTCGTCAACAATATGAAGCGTATATGCCTTGTTTTCTTTCAAAAGATTCTGTGAAAACTGCAAAGACAGAATAGAAGCTTCCTCTGTTAGTTTACGTAATTTATCCTTTCCTTCCTGATCAAGAAGTGCACCGCTTCTAACAAATCCATCATAACTTTTTTCAAGAAGCATTTGCTCTTCTGCAGTAAGCTCACGATCAGGATTATCGTAAACAGCTTTTATACGTGCAAAAAGTTTAGGATTGAGGCTAACATCATTACTATGTTCTGTAAGTATAGGACTTATCTTCTGTGCTAAAGCATCTAGTTCATCGTTTGTTTCTGCACTAAGCATGCAAGAAAAAACACTACTTACTCTATCAAGCAAGTCGTAATAATGTTCTCCTTTGGTTAAATCCACACGTGCAAGGGTATTGTCAAATGTAGGTGGTTCAGGATCGTTGATTATCTTATCTATCTCCTCATTGTCACGACGAATACCTTCCATAAAGGCTTCTTCATAATCAGAAGTCTTAATGCGATTAAATGGAACCGTGTCGTGTGGTGTATTATATGAAACGAAAAAAGGATTCTCTCGGTTTTCTTTCTCTAATTCACTATTTGTCATACTAACATCTATGTTTTATGCAAAGATAAACTAAATGCCTGAAATAACAAAGTTTTAGAAGAAAGTTTTAACTAATTATAAATCAAAAGCAGATTCTATTGATGGAATATCAATATGTCCACGTGACAGCGTAAGCCAGCCTTGCGTTTCAAGTCTGTTCAAGGCTCGCGAAACATCAAGACGAGAATCATTGATTTCTTTCGCCAGCTGAGTCATCTTGATCTTTATGTTTTTATGCCCAACAGGGGTGAGACAACGAAAACGAATCCAATTTACAATACGTTCTTCAAGCGAAGCCGGATACTTTCTCAATAAATTGCGTTGAAGTTTTTGACTTTGCGTAGATATGATATTTAATAAGTTGATGCGAAAAATATCATATTTGTCACTTAGTTTCTTTGTCTCTTCACGATCAAGAGTGATGAAACTACATGGATTAATAGTCGTAAAAGTCTTTGTGAATCGCTGAGTAAGTCCAAAGATGTGCTCCGGCTGCAGAATAGCAGGAGCCTTGAGTTCTTCAGTTATAGTGTATCCGTAATCATCAGATGTTGTAGTGACATTTACAATACCCGAAACCAGAAAAATAAGTTCCAAACATAAATCATTTTCCTTCACAACAATTTTTTGAGAAGGAAGCTTTAGAAAACCGAAACGCGTATGCCCGATAACAGAAGCCAAATCAGGGTGATTCATACCCTGAAACAACGGCAACTCCAGTAATCTATCATATATTTGCAGTCCCTCTTTATTCATGTTTTTAAGTAAAAAAGGAAACTTTTCAAACTATTACTTTAGAATCTTATCCTTTAGACTTGGCGAAAACCACACTTTCAGTTCTCCCCTATTATCCGAATAGATAAAATAAGCCATCAACTCAGGATGCTTAGATAAAATAGCCTTTGCCTTTTCTATTCCCATAACCATAAATGCAGTAGCATATGCATCAGCTGTAGCACAACTCTTGGTAAGAACAGTAGCCGAAAGCAGGCTATGCTGCACAGGATATCCTGTTTGTGGGTCTATAGTGTGAGCATACTTCTTACCACCTTTATAGTAGAAATTTCTATAATTTCCACTTGTAGCCATTGCCTTATCTGTTATATTGAGAACAGTCTGCAGTTCCTGACTTGTATTCAAACTATCATCCGAAGGTTTGGTCACACCTATTTTCCATGGCACGCGTTTCTCGCTAATGCCATGTGTGACAACCTCTCCTCCAATTTCAATCATATAATTTTGTATTCCTTTTCTTTCAAGCATTCTGGCAACCATATCAGAGCCATAGCCTTTGGCAATAGCCGAACAATCAAGCATTATTCTACTGTCAGCTTTTATAACCTTATGATTCTGTAGTTTCACCTTATTAAAACCAACAAGTGAACGCAGGGAATCAACCTGTTGCTTAGAAGGAGTTTTTCCATTTTTAAATCCAAACCCCCAGGCGTTTACCAAAGGCGCAACAGTAATATCAAAACATCCATCGGTGTTGTCTGAAATCTTCTGTGCTAACAGGAACACATCGTCAAACATCTTATTAGTAGAAACGTTCTCGTTTCTGTTAACTTTTGATATTATAGATGTTTTATTAAATGGCGACAAAGACTCATCCACATCATGAAGAGTCTGGACGATCTCATTATTCAGATCATCATCATACTGATAAGTTATATGATAAACAGTTCCAAAGATAAACCCTTCATTGTGCTGATATGGAGTATTTCTTTGGCTATTGATTATCCATATTGTACCTAATATCAGAATAAGCAGAAAAGGTATCTGCCACAAAAGCTTATTTTTCTTCATGCTGTAAATAATGTGTTATAAAACAAATGCTACAGTTCAAAAGTAACATTGAATGTGCCTCCTAATCTAGTGCCACCACTCTTTCCAAAACCAGGAACGTACCACGGTTCACCGAAATCGCCAGCCTTTCCAAATAGTTTCTTACGATATCTTACAGTCCATCCCATGCGCACCGGTCCCCATATTTTAGCATCAACTCCGAAAGAAAATTCGAGCCAATGGTAGTTACATTTTACTCCTTCTGCATTGTACTCAACCTGGTCTTTCCACACAGGATCAGTGATACTCGGACTTACAACATCATATTTAAAATCGGTATAGGCATAACGCACACCGCCTAAGAGTCGATAAATATCATGTTTGTTCTTCATCAGATTGAAATCAACACCTATTCTTGCATAAGGTGCACTTGTCTTATAAGTTAGCTGTGTTGCAATGTCCTCAGCATTGGCTTTTCCTAAGCCAAGTTCAACTACAGGAAAATATTTATCTTTGATATTTATTCGTGCTGATGCTTCATACTGTCCGTAATCACCAAACAACATTTCTGCAGGTCCAACAAGATCAACAGATACTGCAACACCTCTATAGAATGGTATTGTATCAACTTCGGCAATAATTTTTTTATTGCTGCGGTTTCCCTGTGCATAGGTACTCAGCATCATCATAAAGATGATACAAATGCTAAATGTTCTTGAAATAAATATAGAATGTACTCTTAGATGCATCATAATTTACGTTGGGGTTGTTGATTACAATTGAGTCAATACAGTTGCGGGTATAGCCAATACCTTCTATGTGGTGAAAAAAGGCAGGACTACAATCAACAGCTTCGAAATGAGGCATATCTGTTTTCTTTACCACAATCGTATCGTAGTAAGTGGTGTCTTCGTTTTCAAGAACAAGTCTAATCTTATCCTCTTCACGTTGATAACTCATTGGTATTTCAAAACTATCAACAGCAGTAATCTGGTTAAACCAAGTAGAGTCATTCCCATCTCCAAGGTCGATTATAGCAGTCAACTTACCTGATATTTTATCAACTTTTCCAGCCAACTTGTATTTTGTATATACACGACTGCTAAGAGGACAGTCTATGCTGGAGCAAGCTGTAACGAGTAAAACCATAGCAGCAACCCATGCTTTGCCGTTTATAAGCAAGCCTGCAAGATGTTTGTATTTGCTATTCTTCATCATGTTTATTCTTTGCTCCAGACGTGATTATCCGTTGATTCTTATTTTCTTTTCTATCTGATAGTCATTGCGACGAGGATTTTGGCGTGATATAAGATCACCAAGGAAACCTGCGAGAAAGAACTGACTACCTAACAACATAGCAGTAAGTGCAATATAAAAACTTGCGTGATTGCTAAGCAAATCACCATATACGCCATTAGTGAGTGCTATAATCTTGTCAACCAAAAGCCAACATAGAGCAACAAATCCTACGAAGAAAATCAAACTGCCTATAAAACCAAACACATGCATTGGTTTCTTGCCATAATGGGTAAGAAACCAAAGAGTAAGCAAATCAAGATAACCATTTACAAAGCGGTTTATACCAAATTTTGATACTCCATACTTGCGTGCCTGATGATGAACAACCTTTTCACCAATCTTGTCAAAGCCAGCATTTTTTGCAAGGAACGGAATATATCGATGCATTTCTCCGTAAACCTCTATATTCTTAACAACCTCCTTACGATAAGCCTTCAAGCCACAGTTGAAATCATGCAGGTTATGCACTCCTGAAATTTTTCTTGCCGTAGCATTGAAAAGCTTTGTAGGAATTGTTTTAGATAACGGGTCGTAACGTTTCTTTTTGTATCCAGAAACAAGATCATACCCATCTTCTGTTATCATTCTGTAAAGTTCAGGAATCTCATCTGGTGAATCCTGCAGATCAGCATCCATAGTGATTACAACATCACCTTCTGCTGCTTCAAAGCCGCAATACAATGCAGGGCTCTTTCCGTAATTACGACGGAACTTAATCCCTTTAACATTATTGTCTTTATTAGCTAATTCTTCTATAATCTTCCACGACTCATCTGTAGAACCATCGTTAATGAAAATAATTTCATAACTGAATTTATTCTCGTTCATCACGCGCTGAATCCAGCTGTGCAGTTCAGGCAATGATTCAGCTTCGTTAAATAGAGGCACTATAACAGAAATATCCATAGTTATATTTTTTGTTTTCTTTTAATTATTCTTCCGATGAAAGCTATTCCTACCGACATGATGAAACCAAGTATTATATTTTGAATCATCAAAACGAATGCAAGATTCAAAGGTGAAAGTTGCTGCAAAGGACTAATGTTTGCATAAATGCTATTTCGCATATCAACACCTTGTTCTTTATACGTCTGTATCACATTCATGGCAACAGAATTAAGAAAGCTCATAAACTGTCCGTTATCAAAAAAGCGGAAATATATGAATTGGATAACAGCAAAAATGAACGATGCATAAAGAAAAGTAAATACACTATAATAAAGAGCTTTTCTATAAGAAATCACTCCTTCAAGTGCATAGTCTCTAAATGAAATCAAGCGCCACATCACAAAAAAAGGAGTACTCAAAGTAAGCAAACGTCCAAATGAGCCCTCTGGTATAAACAGAGTGCAGAAAAAAGCTACAATCCATAACAGTGCGAGAAATGCACCATCCTGACGTGCAAAAGCTTTCGTTTGTGCAACAGTAATAATATCTATCATTATTAATAATCTAATTGATTGCAAAGATACAGCAAACGAGTGGAATAACAAAATAAAAAACTTTTTTTAATTTGTATTCCCGAGTGAAGCACATCTTCAGGACACTAAAGATACAGCAAACGAGTGGAATAACAAAATAAAAAACTTTTTTTTAATTTGTATTCCCAAGTGCAGCACCATATTATTTTATCTTCACAAGCAATCGTAGCTGATTCTCTTCAGTTAAAGATAATCAGGCATTTAGGAGTTAGAAAGATTAAGCGACAAAGAATTTGTAAAGTTTTACACCCAACTATCTCTCCTCAAAAACACGCCATTACTATAACACAAAGTTATTATAAACTACATAGAAACAGCTAACAGACAGTCTCAAAAGTCCTTTATTTATAGGGGGTTGAGCAGGAAGCGAGCTATCTACATGCTGGCTATAAGCTGGTTGTATGCTGCCTGTAGCACCTTTTTAAGGAGTAAATCCTCATTTTGCGCAAAGTCAAAAGAATGGTACGAAATTATAAACCATTTTACTCAGATTTACCACAATTACTTCTTCTATTTCTTTTTTATCTTCTTAAGCAAGCAACACTTGCAAAACAAGTGAAACTTGAATAAAATAATTATTGTTTTTTTGGAGTTATTCAAAAAATGTATTAATTTCGCAAACACTATAGTATTAGTTTTTTATTATGACACAACAGGAAGATATAAAAAATGCAATTGCTTGTATGAAACAGGGTGGTGTAATCCTTTATCCAACAGATACCGTATGGGGTATTGGCTGTGATGCAACAAATCCAGAAGCAGTTGCTAAAGTATATGCAATAAAACATCGCGATGATAGCAAGGCTCTTATATGCCTTGTTGACTCAGACAATCGTTTACAGAAATATTTTCGCAACATCCCATCTGTAGCATGGGAACTCTTTGATTCTATAGCCGAAGGCGAACGTCCAACAACAGTTATCCTTGATGATGCGGTTAATATTGCTCCAAACCTTGTTTCCGAGGACGGCAGTTTAGCAATGCGCATTACTCAGGAGAAATTCTCAAAAGAACTATGTTTCCGTTTCCAAAAGCCTATTGTGAGCACCAGTGCCAATATAAGTGGAGAACCTGCAGCTCAAAATTATGGTGACATAAGCGAAGAAATTCTCAATGCCGTTGACTATGTATGCTGGAGCCGCCGTCAGGAGCACAAGCCTCATAAGCCGAGCAGCATAGTAAAATTGGACAAGAATGGAAATGTTAAGGTAATAAGATAACTTTCGGAATAAAATATAAAAGTGAAGAAACTAACTGTAAATAAGCTCAATAACTGGCGCGAGAATCATGTTACAGATAAGCAAATGACTCTCGTGCTTGCTTTTTTTATTGGTTTTTTTGCATCTGTTGCAGGTTTTATTCTACATAGTATTATTCATCAGATACAATGGCTTTGCACTCGTGGCTTCAACACAGAGAGTGCAAACTTCTTGTATTTGATATTCCCTGTTCTGGGAATTTATCTCACATCACTTTTCGTACGCCATGTTGTTAAGGATAATATTTCACATGGTATTACAAGAGTGCTGTATGCCATTAGCACAAAACGCTCACGACTGCCAGGTCATAACTGCTGGAGTTCTGTTGTTGCATCTGGAATAACCATTGGTTTTGGTGGTTCGGTAGGTGCAGAGGCTCCTATCGTGTTAACAGGTGCTGCTATCGGTTCTAATTTCGGCAAGATATTCAAAACCGACAACCGAACCATGATGTTACTTGTTGGCGCAGGTGCGGCAGCAGCTATTGCAGGAGTTTTCAAGGCTCCTATAGCAGGGTTAGTATTCACCCTTGAGGTTTTGATGGTTGATCTCACCATGGCTTCACTGTTGCCTATCCTGATAGCTTGTGTAACGGCAACTTGTTTCACGTATATCTTTGTGGGTAGCGATCAGCTGTTTACATTCCATCTTGATAACGCTTGGCTGCTTGAACGTGTTCCGGCATGTCTGCTTCTTGGAGTATTCTGTGGTTTTGTTAGTTTGTATTTCATGCGTTCCATGACAGCATGCGAGAATGTGTTTGCAAAACTAAAAGATCGTCCCTACGCCAAACTGCTGCTTGGCGGTTTCATGCTTAGCAGTTTGATATTCCTTTTCCCATCACTTTACGGAGAAGGATATAGCAGTTTGAACATACTGCTTGATGGTAAGACTGTGGCAGACTGGAATCAGGTGATGAACAACTCTTTATTTGCAGGAGACAGCGATTTGCTGGTTGTGTATATCGGTTTGGTTCTTTTCACAAAAGTCTTTGCCACATCAGCCACTAATGGTGCTGGCGGTTGTGGTGGTACCTTTGCTCCTTCACTCTTCATTGGTGGTTTCTCAGGCTTTTTCTTTTCCCGTATATGGAATATGAACCAAATAGGTGTTTATATTCCAGAGAAGAACTTCACCCTTATGGGTATGGCAGGAGTCATGGCAGGAGTCATGCACGCTCCACTCACTGGTGTATTCCTTATAGCAGAAACCACAGGTGGTTATCAGCTTTTTATGCCTTTAATGATTGTTTGCATAGTGTCTTACCTCACCATCAACATTTTTGAGCCGCATAGCATTTATGGCATGCGACTCGCACGAGAAGGAAAGCTTCTTACTCATCACACAGACAATTCTGTACTTACACTTATGAGTCTGGAGAGTATAATAGACCGGCAGTTCACCTCTGTTTCGCCAGATATGCCTTTAGGAAAACTCGTAAATGCCATCAGTAAGAGCCATACAGCTTTCCTACCTGTTCTTGACAGCGCAGGAATACTGCTTGGCGAAGTTGATATTTCTAAAATACGTCATATCATGTTCCGCACGGAATTGTATCACCGTTTCACGGTTAGTCAGATAATGACTCCTTGTCCTGCCGCATTAGGCGAGGACGACAAAATGGTGGATGTTATGGCTAAATTTGAAAAAACAAACAGCAATTTCCTTCCAGTTGTTGATGTAAACAATTTGTTGATAGGCTACGTCTCACGTACCCGAATGTATAGCATGTATCGCAAAATGGTATCTGATTTTAGTGCGGAGTGATTACCTCTCCCCCCGCCCTCAATGGTCTTTACACCCCCTTCGTTTCCCCCGTTTCCGGGGGACAGAAACCCCTGCAGGGAGGGGGGGAGAGGTCTAATGTTTTCCTCCATACCTATCAATAAGTTGATGCTTTTTGCCGATTATACCCTCAAAGTATGGTGGCTCATCCCTTAATTGTATGTCATCGTAAATAAAATCGGCAATAATAGTGTCTTTGCCATCAGGCAGAATCAGTCCCATCTTGCCATTCTTCTCTGCTATTATCGGCATCATGCATAGATCATCCACATACACATATGGTGTTCTTAAGAAATCATACAGTGCGTGTACAAGAATGTTACCTTCATAGTCTTTCATGCCAAACTTACCATTTTCCTCAAAGATGGTGTGGAAGCGCAGATATTTGTTTTTTATCCGTTGTAGATATAGAATAGCCTTCCGCTTATCATTAATAAGTTTCAACCAATAGTCATACGTATCACAATAGTTTGCCGAAGCTCTTACAAGTATAATCTTCCAATCGAGTCCACTAACCGCCTTTCTATTCAGGTCAATGTATCTTGCAATAGCTTTTTCTTTCTCAGGAACAGACAGTTTTTGAATGCTTTCCTCAAACTTTAGCATGATTTGTTTTGATCCAGACATTCCTTTGATATACCTGTGAATTTGGCGTGCCATTTCATCACACACGAACTTATCAATCTGCTGAAGCTCTATATTGTCAACATAGAGTTCGTCAAAGTTTTCTATAGTAATCTTCTTCATGGTTTACCCTCCAATTATAGTTTATGTAATGCACCAAAGGTAGGTATTTAATTTGAATTCACCAAATACTTGTAGTTGAATTTGGTTGAAATAATATTTTTTCGTATTTTTGGAAACCAAAAAATCATAGTTTTCAGCAATTGCTTTACAAATATGAAATTTAAAGAAAGACTCCATAATATTCAACATGTTATAGATTGTCAGAAGAGCGAATTAGTATCGCATCAGCAGTTTATGGTGTTGTGCACTGTCACATTTATTATTATTGGTGTGTTGTCGTTTACTGTTTGTGGACTTACAGGTGCATATAGTTCTTACAATACAGTTATCAATATTTGTATTCTTTTATTTGCTGTTATAACCTTTCCGCTGTTCTTACTTGGCTATATACAATGTCGTACAGCCTTGTATATATTATCTGCTGTGATGTCTATTTTTGTCAGCATAGAGATGATATTCTGTCTTTTTTACCCATGCTGTTTTGAGAATAGAGATACACTTATAACAAGCGACATTGGCATATTAAATTTGTTATCTTTTATTTTGGTGTCTTCATATATGCTAAAGGCTGCAATATTTTTAACAGCCTGCGCCATGACAACCTATACAGCTTGCATAATCGTTTCTGGAAGTAACGACTTGCAACAGAATTTCTTATTATATTCGATAATATTTATCCTTGTTATTATTCTTGGTTTTAAGATGTCGAAGGAACTTGAAAAGCTTCATAAAGAAAATCTCACTCTTAAAACCGAGGAACAACGCATCATTGAAAAACTGGGACTTAACAAAGAGCAGATTACCTCTTTGGTTCATTTGTCCGACAAAAGCGTTAAGAATAAGGAACGCAACGCGGCAGCGCACGATTTCATGGAGAGCATTTCACTTGAAGCTCGTCATCGATTAATATCTACAATAGAAAATTATATTAAGGAGCGTGAGGTTTCACAGCATAATCTATCAGAAATATTCCCAGAGCTCACTCCTTCCGAAATAGCTATCTGCAGACTGGTGTTGCAAGATAAATCTACGAGTGAGATATGCATTATTCTTGATAAGACACGTGGAAATGTAAGTAGTCAGCGTGTGCATATACGTTCTAAATTAGGTCTTTCGCCTTCAGAGCCTCTTTTAGATTGTCTAAAGAAACGGATTGCCACTACGCAAGTGGGGTAAGTGCAATTATATAATTTGCTGAAGCGAGTTAATATTGCAATAATATAATTGCTGAAATGAATTAGGTGCAAGAATAGAATAAAAGAAGTGAATTAAGTGCAAATTATAATCACAGGAATGAAACAAAAAATATTTGGGTTTTTATCGGTTTTTCTCACTTGGATTGTTATTTTCATGTTGCAGAAGCCTCTCTTCATGCTAATGTGCAAAGATTCTGTTGGTGAGTATTCTCTTTTTGATGTTTTTGTGGTAATGTATCACGGCTTGCCTCTTGACATGTCGATGGGTGGTTATCTCACGCTCTTGCCTGCGTTATTGATAGCAGTTTCAGTTTGGACATGTTGTAATTGGCTTAAAGTAGTGTGGAGAGCGTATTTTGTGATAGCATCTCTTCTGGTATCTGCTACTTTCTCGTTGAACATTGGTCTTTATCCATATTGGAAATTTCCTCTCGACTCAACTCCCCTATTCTATTTCTTCTCGTCTCCTGCAGATGCTATGGCAAGTATCACTTTGGGAATGTTGATAGCAGGATTGGTATCAACAGTTGGTGTAGCCTTTGTTCTGTATTTATTGTTCAGAAGTCATTTCTATATTAGTATTTTGGAGTGCAAGAATAGTGCAGAAAGTAATTCGAGAAAGTTGATTGATTCGATTGCTATAGTGCTGCTTACGGCCCTGCTGATAATTCCTATCCGTGGAGGTTTCTCTGTGGCTTCAACCAATACCGGCAAGGCTTATTTCAGCGAGAAGATGTCATTGAATCATTCGGCAGTGAATCCTTTCTTTAGTCTTATGGAGAGTGTGTCGCACGAAAATGATTTTGCCAGTCAGTATCGGTTTATGAATGATGCTGAGGCAGAGAAGCTTTTTCGTCAGATGGTTTATACCTCGAGCAACGATTCGGTGAAGCTTCTCAATACTCGTCGTCCCGACATTTATATCTTCGTTCTTGAGAGTTTTTCACGCCATGTTATGCAAACGGGAGCTACTCCTAACTTGGTTAAGCTATCTCAAGAGGGAGTGTTCTTTGATAATTTCTATGCCAACAGTTTCCGCACCGACCGCGGACTGGTAGCCATTCTTAGTGGCTATCCTGCTCAGCCCACTATGAGTATAATGAAATATCCTCAGAAAACCAATCGACTACCTTCTATTGCGCAAAAGTTGCACAAGACAGGCTACGACTTGAAATATTTCTATGGAGGCGATGCCGATTTCACTAATATGCGTTCGTATCTCACTTCGCAGGGTTTTACTGATATTGTAAGCGATGTTGATTTTCCTGTTGATGAACGAATGAGCAAATGGGGAGTTCCTGATGGTCCGGTTGTGGAACGACTTATTGCTTCTGTTAAGAGCGAGAAAAGCAAGCGCCCGTTGCTTAGAGTGCTGCAAACAAGTAGTTCGCACGAGCCTTATGATGTGCCTTGGCACAAAATGAAGAATCCTATCCTCAATGCTTTTAACTATGCTGATGCACAGGTAGGGCGCTTTGTTTCGTGGTTAAAGAAAAGTGGACGATGGAAGAATAGTGTTGTTATCCTTGTACCCGACCATTTAGGCTGCTGGCCCGAAAATTTCGACAATTTCACTTTCGACCGCTATGAAATTCCAATGATATGGATAGGTGGCGCTGTTGCTAAGGCTCAGAAGGTGAGCACGCTTGGTTCGCAGCAGGATATTGCAGCTACTCTTCTTGGTCAGATGGGCATTGAACACAAGGATATGGTTTTCTCTAAGGATATGCTCGACAAGAATTCGCCACATTTTGCTTTCTTCACTGTTCCTGATGCTTTTGGAATGATAACCGCCGAGAATCGTATAATCTTTGATAATAAATCGCGACAGTTGATGCTCGATGAGGGTAGGCATAAAGGTAAGAATCTGAAAGCTGGTCAGGCTTATCTTCAAAAGATTTATGATGATATTGCGCTTCGCTAAATGATAAATGAAAAATGATAAATGATAAATATGCACGCCAAGGGCGTGCTATTGAATATTGAATAATGAAAATTGAATATTTTTAAATTATGATACAAAGCATTATCGACTTCGACACACAATTATTTCTTTCGCTCAACAGCCACCACACGCTGTTTTGGGATCAGTTTATGGTTCTGTATAGTGGCAAGTGGGAGTGGGTGTTGTTCTATGCCAGTTTGATTTATGTTCTTTTAAAGAATTATCATTGGAAGCAGGTGCTGTATGCGTTGTTGGCTGTAGGCATTGTAATTGCTTGCTGTGATGCTATAACTTCTCAGGTGCTGCGCCCTATTTTCTGTCGTCTGCGCCCGAGCAATCTCGACAATCCAATCAGCAGCATAGTGCATATTGTTAACGATCGTCGTGGAGGGGCTTATGGCTTTCCAAGTTGTCATGCAGCCAACTCATGGGGATTAACTTTCTTCCTTATGTTTCTTCTTCGCAATCGTGTTCACACTATTTTATTGTCGGCATGGGCTATAAGCATTTGCTACAGCAGAATATATCTTGGGGTGCATTATCCTGGCGACCTTCTTGCCGGAATGTTCATTGGTTTGTTTTGGGGCTATCTTGGTTATCGTGTGCTTGCGCATTTTGCAGGAATAGATCATGGTGCAAGCAATGGCATTAGAATTCCTCTGTATGTGTATCTTGCCACGGTTTTGGTGTTTTTGTCTGTTGCTTTCATCTTAGTATAATGGATATTCAGCCTATAGCTTATTTTCACTCGCCTCTGACATCAAAGTTTGGTATTCCCAAGCAGTCTGGAATAGTTGATATTCTTGAAGGCACAATAGTTTTTGAGAAGCAATATCGCAATCCTGATGCTTTGCGTAGAATAGAGAATTTCGACTATCTGTGGCTTATATGGGAGTTTTCTGCCAACAAGCACGAGGCTACGAGTCTTATGGTACGCCCTCCTCGTTTGGGAGGCAACGAAAAGGTGGGCGTGTTTGCCAGCCGCAGTCCTTTTCGCCCCAATTCTTTGGGGCTTTCATCGGTGAGGTTGAAGAGTGTTGAGTGGAACTCTGCCCATGGTCCTGTGCTTCATGTTTTGGGTGCCGACCTTATGGACGGCACTCCTATCTACGACATCAAGCCTTATATAACCTATGCCGACAGTCATCAGGATGCTCGAAGTGGATTTGTTGACACGCATCAGTGGACACGTCTTGAGGTGGAAATGAAAGCGGAAGATATTTTGCGTTTAAAGAGCGAGCATGCTTTCAGCGATTCGGATATAGAACAATTGGTAAGGGTGCTCGCTGAAGACCCTCGCCCGCAATATCAAAGCAATGGCGAGAAGGTGTATGGCATGCCTTTCAAGGGTACCGACATTCATTTCAAGGTTTCGGCAGGTACAGTTCATTTGATTGATTGAAATAATAAAAACCCAAGCACTCTCGTGCTCGGGTTTTTATATCTCACTAATTCTAAATCTTTCTCTCTATCGTACCTTATAGAGTGGTTGTATTATTCAAAAAATTCAAACTATCTACATTATAAACCTATAACCTTTTTCTAATTCATCAATATATTTGCGCAAATACCTATTGGGATTTTATAAACCTATATTTGTATCAAATAACCATTTATCAAACTTTTGATGTTACAAAGATACAAGCGAATTAATAAATTCGGCTGCACTTCCTAGCTTTTCTGCATAAAAACGCTGTCAATCGTTTGCACATTTTCAGTAAATAACAAGAAAGGAGCCTGCGTATGCAGACTCCTTTTGAGGTATTTGCGACAATGTTTTTGGCTTTAAAGTTTTAAAACATTTTGCTCTCTGCCTTTAACCCTATAGCACGAGCAGTAAGTTTAAAGTCAGAAGCCTTCTTCCCTACCTGCAACACAACGAGAGCCTTGCCGTTTGCAGCCTTGCGCTTGTTATTAACAAATCGTTCGAGCGATGTTTGCACACCATTATCAACACCAACAATGCGAGCATCGCCCTCAACACTGAACAACAACTCGTTCTCTGCCCACGGACACAGATTGCCCTGTTCATCCACCACCTCAGCAGTAACAAACACAAGCCCATTAGCGTGAGGTTTAGACTTGTCGGCAGTAAGCCTAATAGCATAAGGCTGCCCAGCAGTCTTAATACTCTTCTCACCAACAACCTTGCCACCATTACGAGCAACAACCTTCACCTCGCCTGACTCAAACTCCACTCGCCAGCACACATGATAATCGTGCTCGCCCTTGCAGCGCACACCCTTGCTGCAACCATTAACAAACAGTTCCACCTCATCGGCATTGTTATAATAGCACCACATATCAATCTGCTGACCTGGCAACCAGTTCCAATGTGGAAAGAGATGAAGCACAGGCTTACTCGTCCACTCACTCTGATACATGTAATACACATCCTTGGGGAAACCTGCAAGATCAACAATTCCAAAATAGCTACTGCGAGCAGGGAAACCATAAGGAGTGGGTTCCCCAATATAATCCCAACCAGTCCAGATGAACTGACCGCTACAATAAGGTGTGTGCTTCACAAAATCCCAGCTCTCCTCGTGAAGGGCTCCCCATGGCGCACGCATATTATCATAGGCACTACATTTGTTTATGCCATCGGTATAAGGCACCCACCACAACACAGGAGCAAGATACACACTATCCGAAGGCATACGATAAAAGCCCGTTGTCTGCAAAGCCGAAACACTCTCGGTAAACACAAATGGTTTGCCGGGAAAATTCTGCGGAACATTACGAGCATCAGCAATGTGATAGTTGTAGCCCACAATATCCAAAGCGCCACTCTTGAAAAGATGATTATTAGGCGAAGGCTCATTGCAACCTGCTGTTACCGGACGTGAGGTATCAATACTCTTAACGATGTTCACCAATCGCTGCGTGAGCTTAGATTGCAAACTCAATTCAGAACCATAGGCAAGCTGCGAGGCATCGTGCCCAGCATTAAGAATAAGGTTAGCCTGTTCGGCAGTAAGCGTGTCGGCATCAGCCGAGCTCCACTGCTCAAGAACCTCGTTACCAATGCTCCACACAATGATAGAAGGATGATTGCGGTCACGCAGAATCATATCTGAGAGATCGCGCTCAAACCACCTATCAAAATACTGTGCATAATCATATTGCGTCTTCTTGCGATGCCACATATCAAAACTCTCATCCATAACCAGCAAACCCAACGAATCGCAAAGTTGCAGATACTCTGGAGCAGGCGGATTATGACTGGTGCGCACAGCATTGCAGCCCATCTGCTTTAGCATAGTGAGCTTGCGCAATATAGCATCGTGATGCACAGCCGCACCAAGACAACCCAAATCGTGATGATCGCACACACCATTAAGCTTTATATTCCTACCATTGAGCCAGAAACCCGTCTTGGCATCAAAACGGAACGTGCGCACACCAGTCTGAGTGAGATAAGTGTCAACCACATTGCCATCTTTCATTATCTCTGTGCAAACAGTATATAGATAAGGACTATCAACATCCCAAAGATGAGGATTCTTAACCCGCAGCCTCATCTTGTGAGTGCTCACTCCAGCAGCAGCCTCAACAATGGCTGTGGAAGAAGCCACTCTTCTGCCATCGGCATCAAGCACACTATTGCGCAACTGAACCTTAGAACCAGCAATATGATTCTCTATCGAAACACTAATATCAAACTCCTTAGGCGAAGCCTTTACAAAAGTGCCCCAATGCCCCACATGAATATCCTCTGTGGTGTAAAGCCACACATGACGATAAATGCCGCAACCACTATACCATCGGCTGTTAGGCTGCAAAGCATTATCCACACGCACAGCAATCACATTGTCGCCAGCATGCAGATAGCGTGTAAGCTCATAGCGAAAAGAGCTGTATCCATAAGGGCGAGTACCCAAAGCCTGACCGTTAACATAAACAGTAGAGTTCATGTAAACGCCATCGAAATCAATATAGTAATGCTTGCTGGCTGACAAATCAGAAACAGTGAAATGCTTGCGATACCACCCCACTCCACCAGGCAAGGCTCCTCCAGTAGCGCCCGAAGGATTAGAATCACTAAAATCGCCCTCTATCGCCCAGTCGTGAGGCAAAGCAAGTCGGCGCCAAAAAGAATCATTATACTCTGGCAAAGCCATCTGCGAAGAATCAGCCAAAACAAAAAGCCATCCCTCATCAAACAGTTTGCGGTTGGCAGCATCTGCCGCAACCGCAAAAAGCAGTGAGAGGAGAACTGTAGATAAAAACTTCTTCATCTTTTAAAAGCCTCTTTATAGTTTAACAACAACAGCCTTGCCCTGATAGATTACTTTCTTACCCTTCACTTCATCAAGAAGCAAATCTGAAGTAGAAACATCAGGTGTGCGATAGATAATTTCGAAAGTACGTTTATTGAGCATACCCTCGAAAGCTCCCTTACGAGCACCGATAGTAAGCTGCTTGCGAGCATCATCGTATGTGAAATCAATGGTGGCAAACTTGCCCTTTTCATAATTATAATTAGTTCCTTCGTCCTCATAAAGAGTAAACTTTCCATCTTTCCCCGCATAAACATATAGCTTTATCAGGTCGGCAGGTTTTTCATCGGTCCATTCTATTGCAGGGCCAAAAGGAATGATTGCACCCTCTGGCACAAAAACAGGTATTTTCTCATAAGGAGCTGCTGCTGTTATTGTTTGTCCACCTTTATAATACTTGTTAGTATATAAATCATACCAGCCACGCTGTTCAGGCAAATAAACCTCACGTGAACGAGCCTTGTATTTTCCTACTGGACAAGCCATGAGAGAAGGACCAAACATCCACTGATCCTTTATGTCATAAACCTTTTCGTCGCCATTGAAGTCCATTACAAGCGCACGCATAATGGTGTAGTCGTTGAAATGAACAGCTCCGGCAAGCGAATAGATATAAGGCATCATGCGATAACGCAAGCGATCGTAGGAAAGAATAGTCTTGTAAGCAGGATGATTCTCGGGAGCGATGTTCCACACCTCACGCAAAGGCCATTGTCCATGTGCGCGATAGATAGGAACAAAACATCCAAACTGATTCCAGCGAGCCTGCAGTTCACGCCACTCATCAAGGTCGGCATTCTCCTTTCCAGTAGCATCGAAGAGCTGCTGAGCTGCAACATATCTGTTCTCAACACAGAATCCCCCCTGATCCATTCCCCACATAGGAAGTCCGGCAAGAGAATAGTTCAAACCTGCTGTCATCTGGGCACGCATATCCTCCCAGCGTGTACCTATATCGCCACTCCACGTAGCAGTGCTGTAGCGCTGTTCACCAGCAAATCCACTCCGGGTGAGCAAGAACACACGCTGATTAGGATTAACCTCACGCTGACCATTATATATTGCATCGGCATTAACAATAGAATAGGCATTGAAATACTGAGTGGTAGAACCTAAAGCCGTAGCACCAGAAAGTGCCTTGCGATACCACATAGGTGTGCAGTCGCGCACATTAGGTTCCGAGGCATCCATCCACCAAGCATCTATACCATACTTGTATTTAGTATAGAGGTTTTCATTCATCTGGCGCCAGAACATTTTGCGGGCACCTGCCGAATAAGCATCATAGAACGACCCCATATAGTTGAGCCAGTCGTAGATACTATCCTTCACTGCCTGATGATACATCCAGCCATGACTATCAAGTTCCTTATAGTTTGCAACAGATGTATAGAACTTAGGCCACACCGAAATCATGAATCGTCCGTTCATGGCATGAACGCTGTCGAGCATAGCCTGAGGATTAGGATAGCGTGAAGCCTCGAAAGTGTGATCGCCCCACGAATCGGTCTTCCAGTAATTCCAATCCTGAACAATATTATCTATTGGAATATGTTTGTCACGGAAAGTCTTAAGAGTTGTCTCTATCTCATCCGAAGTTTTGTAGCGCTCACGACTCTGCCAGAAACCAAACGACCACTTTGGATACACACTTGCCTTACCTGTGAGAGTGCGATAGCCCGAAATAACCTCATCAAGATTGTTACCCGCTACAAAATAGTAATCCATATCAGGAGTCATCTCGCTCCAAACACTAAACTGTCCCTGCTCTTTTTCTGAACGTGGAGAAGCGGCACGCAAACCACAATAGCTCACATCTCCATCAGGATACCAGTCTATAACAATCTTTGATTTCACACCCTTCTTCAAGTCAACAGTAAACTTATAGGCATTAGGATTCCATGCTGTTCTCCAGCGCTCAGGAACAACATTTTTACCATCAATATACACTTTGGTGTAACCAGCATAATACAAAATGAAGCGATATAGATTATCTACAGGCGCCTCTATATATCCTTCATATACCACATGCGAACCATTAAGTTTAAAATCCTTAGGCAGATTACCCACACCAATATCCGTCAAACCACGTGCCGCTATCTCTGGTAAAGCATATTCATAGTATATACTGTCTTCCTGACGCACAACCTGCTTGCCGTCTTTTTGCGTGTAGGTACCAGTGAGTGCTCCCTTCTTGCCATTCTTGTCGTAAAGAGTAAAAGCCTTTCCAAGTTGCAGATAATCATCTGGATTTCCCCAACGGCAATAACTATAGCTATCCCAAAGCACACCATAGTTTTTGTTGCTTACAACAAATGGAACGCTCACCTTTGTGTTATATTGAAAAAGATCCTCGTTCTTACCTTTCATATTAAGCTCCTCACTCTGATGTTGTCCCAAGCCATAGAAAGCCTCGTCATCAGAGCTATCAAATAGCAAGCGCCATGTGTATCCATGTTTCTGAGCCTCTGTAAGCTTACTGTCAACACCAATCTCACGATCAGGAACAGTAAACGGCTTGAAGGACTTGCCATTTTCATTCTCTGAGGCAATAAGCTTGTTGTTTTCATCATAGAAACTCACCTTACCTGTAGATGTTGACACCACAGCCTTCAATGCAGAAGTGCTTACTTTTACCTTATCACTCCCTTCAGAGATTGTGAACTGCGTGACATTGTTCTGCGGAACAATAATAAGACTCTGTTTTGCAGGAAATTTCTCCTCGGCAGTAGCCTCTACACGGATAATCTTCTTGTCCAAAACCTGCAAGCGCACAAGACGGGCGCCCTGTGGCTGAGGATTCTGCACTTTAATAACTACACTATTACCTTTACGGGTGTAGCTTGCGGCATATACAGATGCCGACAACAGCAAAAAACTACATGAAAGTACAATTCTTGATAGCTTCATTTTAGTCATATTAAGGTTTATATTTATCATTTCATTTTAGTCATATTAAGGCTCATATTTATCATGATATTAAACAGAGAGTATCGTGCTATCTCGCACTCGACTCTCTGATTTTAAGTATCATAGGCACCACTTCTTTATATACATTGCGGTCGCCCTTGATTGCCTTCATCAACAACTGAGCAGCCCTTTGTCCCTGCTCATGAGCCTGATCCATAATAGCAGAAAGTTTCGGAGTAACAAAAGCTGCCGAATCGCCTTCGGTAAAGCCTATGATTGACACATCCTGTGGTATTCTTAAGCCCACACTCTTGATAGCATCAAAAGCAGCATAGGTAATGATATCATTGAAAGCAAGGATAGCATCTGGCCTGTCAGGACGCTTTAGAAGTTCTATTGTGTGATTGCGTGCAACATCAAAATCTATTCTGTCACAAACAACCAAATCGCGATCTATAGGAATTTTGTTTTCACGCAAAGCCTCCAAATAGCCATGCTTGCGACGCTTTACAGCATCAAGATGATTAGGACCGCCAATAAAAGCCACACGAGTGCCTCCGCCATCTATAAGATGCTGGGTAGCCTCCTGAGCTGCGGCATCACCATTGGCTACTACCTGCGAAAATTTTTCCGGCAGACAGGTACGTGCAAAAAAAACAACGGGAATGCCCAGTTTGTACAGTTCTTCATAATGAGAATAGTCAACCGTATCCTGAGCCAAACACGAAATAATTCCCTCAACATGCATAGAGAAAAGGTTGTCAACAGCCTTTTCCTCGCGTATATGGCTTTCGTGACTATTAGCAGAAATAACCGAATAACCCAATTGAGAAGCATAGTCCTCGATACCATCAAGAACCGCAGCATAGAAATGCGTAACAAGGTTAGGAACAATAACTCCTATCACACGTGGAGCTTCCGAACGCAAACTTTGCGCAAAAGGATTAGGCCTGTAATTCATCTTCTTTGCCAAATCCTGCACCTTAGCACGCATCTCTGCACCCACTTCGTGACTATTACGAAGTGCTCTTGACACAGTAGCTATGCTTACTCCCAGTTGATCGGCTAAATCTTTTAAGGATACTCTTCGTTGTTTCATCACCGCAAATATACACATAATTAAAATAAAACGCAAACGTTTACGTAACTTTTTTCAGCATTTTACGTTCACTCTACGCAAAAATTCCATATCTTTGCAACAAGAAACAAGAAATGAGTAATGAATAGTTGATAATAAGTTAGTTAGAAAACAGGGGCTTAAGGGTGTCGTGATGACAGTTTTAAGCTTTTTTTTTGCCTTTTGGGGGGATTAACCACTATGCCAAAAACTACACTTTCACATTTTTCGATTGGTTTTAATTGCAATTTGCAATATTTTTATTACTTTTGCAAGCAAACCACCAAAAGAGATAAAATATATGGATTTTCTTTTAGCCGACAAACAAGATATAACAAGAGCAGGCTTAATGTATATCATTGAGCAGATAGGAAGTTACGCAAAAATTTACGTAAAAGACAAGAGTGAGCTGCTTGAAAAGCTACCAAAAAGTCCTGAAAGTATAGTGATTCTTGACTACACTTTATTTAATATTAATGATATTTCAGAACTAAACATATTATGTGACAGATTCAGTCAAACACATTGGATTATTTTTTGCGAAGACCTTAGTGTTGAATTTCTAAAAATAGTAGTGATTAGTAATCCCAAAATTAGCGTAATAACAAAAGACTGCCCCATTGAAGAGATAAAAGAAACAATACTTTTCGCTCTAAAAGGACAAAGATATATCTGCCAACAAGTTACAGAACTGCTACTTACAGCAAATAACAAGAAGGAAGAAGAAACCATTAAACTTACTAAAACAGAAACCGAGATCCTCAAGGATATAGCCTTGGGTATGACAACAAAGGAAATTGCCAACAAGCGTTTTTCAAGCTTTCACACGGTTAACACTCACCGCAAGAACATATTCCGCAAGCTCAACATAAACAATGTGCATGAGGCAACAAAATATGCGTTAAGAGCGGGGTTGATTGATTCGGCAGAGTATTATATATAATAACCTCTCCCCCCGCCCTCCCCTACAGGGAGGGAGCCTCACTTCGTTCATAAGTAAACTATTAATAACTGCTATGATAGAGTCACACATATAATAGACATGACATAACAACCTCTCTCCACAACAAGTTTTTGAGCCTCACTTCGTTCATAAGTAAACTATTAATAATTGCTATGATATAGTCACACATATAATAGACATGACATAACAACCTCTCTCCACAACAAGTTTTTGAGCCTGCGAGGCTCCCTCCCTGTAGGGGAGGGCGGGGGGAGAGGTCAGTATTAGAATGTCATTCTAACCATAAGCCTTATGCCGTTACGTTTGGCTGTAGGCAGCGAAACATAGTTGCAGCGGTGCACATATTCAATCTGAATAATTTTGAATATGTTATGAATACCAGCCGACAGTTCAACGTAAGGACGATTAGGATTCATTATATAGCTTCCCTCTGGGAAAGCCATCAACGTGTTGTCGGCTGCATTCTGTGCAAGAGTAGGATTATTCTTATCAGTGAGTTTACCCCACAGCACGCTCACCCCAAGCCACTCACGCCATTTCAGTTTCTTGAGCAAAGGAATACGATTAAAAATCTTACCATTGAGATCCCAACTATATATTAAACTTGCATATCTATCATTAAGAAACTCCATGTTGTTTATCATTGAGAATGTTTCTTTTTGAAGAATATAACTCAGGTTAGCAGCAGGAACATTCAGTAACAGATAAGGCACTTTGTTCCATTGTGCACCAGCTTTAAGAGAAACATCCATCTTTCCCCAGCTGTTAAGCCAGAAACGTTTGAAAATCCCCACCTCAGTAAGGTTATAGTCATATTGTCCACCCAAGAATCCCTTCACCCCCACAGTGTGTCCTACAGTGAACACAGGTGCATCAAGATTGATTGGTATCCGACGCTGCTTGGTATTTATATATGTGCGTCCAGGAGCAAGCTGAAACTGAAAGCTAAACTCTGTGGTGCGCATCTTTCCGTTATGCAGATAACGTCCCACCTCAACATCAGGCAAATCAGTAAGGAACTGCTTCATAGAAGTATTCTCTTCACTTATTGTGTTCAAGGGCTGGAAGAAAAGTCTGCCAGCAGCTTCGTTTTCTTCTGTTTTCATGCCGATGGTTGTCTTCAGTCCCCACTCCTGCTCATATTCAAACTGCAGTTGCTGGCGGTTATAGAACATCATTTTATCAACCTTCGCCCACTTGAAAGCAGTAAACACATTATCTTTATCTGTTGCAAGGAACTTGTCTGAAGGCGACATCACATCATAGGTTGATGATAACGTTATCGTGCGTTTAGGAAACTCACGTGGAAGATAATCCTTTGCGTTGAACGAATATATCAGTTCTCCACTATAATAGTTTTTTTTACTTGTCCATCCTCGAGCAATGTATCCACGGAAGAACCAATGTTTATTTAAGTTGGCTGTGCTTTGTCCGCTCACACGAGTGCGCCACCCGTCAATGAAGTTTTTTGTTACAATGGTATTCATTGGACCAAAATCAAACTTACTTGGATGATTAAGATCACCTGTCTCTACAAAGTTTTCAATAAGCGCCTTGGCTCCGAAGATAACATATTTGAATCCCGGCAACTGCTCTATACGATGAATAAAAGCATCCATGCGACTTTCACTCTTCGTGAGTTCCACCGTGCGATATCTGTTCCAGAAAGCCTCATCACGCATCATAGAATTCGATTCTCTACGCAACGAAGCCTTTCCTTTGAAAAGCTGCTTGGGTAATGCATCAAAGGCATAATCACTAAGTCGGGTTGTGCGTGTTACAAGAAACTTACTGAATTTCTTCATCAAACTCATCTCAGCAACCATATCGTCAACAGTGAGCACCCATTCGCCATTTGCCAGTTTGCGATATTCGAGCATAGCTCGGAAATTATCCACGAAGTTCACGCTGCTATTGCGTGGAAGTGTCAGTTCACAACGCTTTACATGAAGTGTTGAATCTGCAAGAACATACAGGTCACCTCTAAAACCAAAATCCTGCTGATTGTTGGGCAGGAATTCGAGATGATAACACAAATCCTGGTCAACATACACCGTGTCCTGAATATAATATCGATAGAACTGTATAGCCCCCTTACCTATTGGACTATCGAACATATGACGCATAAGTTTTATATTATCATCATAGATATCAATATCGGCAAACACTTCCTTCAGGGCTATATTGATAATATCTCCCGTCTCGATAAGTTGATTTATTCCCTGTGTATTCTGTCCAGTTACAATATCCTTCTCGCTCTTGGGATCTTTGCGGTAAATATGTTGTGTTACAGTTTCGTCAACCGATACAGGAAGAATGAGTTTCTTGTTATACGGACTTGTCTCTATCTGTTCCACAAGCCAGCTCTTATTGGCAAAGAAACCACTATCAATATCAGCTTGAGTGATATCATTAACAGCAAGGGTAATTTTCTGATACTTATTATACTGATAATAGTCGTGATTAGTCAAATCATTTCTACGTTTTGCAGCAATGACTCGTTTCATGAGTTCCACGGCAGGATTATTCTTTCGTGAATAGCGTCCACGTTTCTGTTTTACCACAACTTCCGAAAGAGTCTTTGTTGAGGGTTTCAACTTCACATTAAGAACTGCTGGTGTGCCAGACTTGATATTTATTGTCTTTGACTGATAGCCAACAGCCGAAAACGTTAATGCCAATCCCACATGCCGCTCTATGGAATAGCGTCCATGTGCATCGCCGCTAACTGCAATGTGATGTCCCTTGTACGACACACTGGGATAGAATATCGTATCGCCATTCTCAGCATCCACAACAACACCTGTTATCTGTGCACCGGCTGCAAGTGCCACCGTGAACAAAGTCATCAGTATAATAAGTCGCTTTATCATATTACCTCTCTTATATCTGTTATCACCCTATCGGGGATAGACTCATCATAATTCTCATCTTTCCAACCTTCACCCTTGAACCAATAAGCCTTGCAGCCTATCGTCTTTGCTGGTAATATATCCTTGGGAAAACTGTCGCCAACAACAACAACCTCCTCAGGTGCAAGTCCAAGAGCCTTAACGCCGAGTTCATATATGCGAGGATCGGGTTTACGAATGCCCACCCTGGCACTTTCTATCACCGTCTTGAAAAAGGTTGAGAAACCAAATTCTTCAAGCACCGTTTCCACGTTTCCATAGAAATTGCTCACAAGAACCATTGGAAAATTTAGCTTTCTCAGTTCTTCAAGCACTTCGCAACTATGTGCCGTTATCGCTTTAACACGTGAATAGAGTGTTTCAAGCAACTTAGAATGCCATTCTTTCGTCTGCTGTTCACTTGCCTGCAACTTACCATTTTCAATTAGATAATCCAACTGAAACTGCAACTTCACGCTCAGCGTGCAATAGAATGTAAAATCAGCAGTCACAACGTTCTCACGGTCTATACGTCGCTCGGCATTGACATAGGCATCACGAAAATCCTGTTCCACAACGGGCACACCTATTTCTTCATAAGCATGCCACAGCATCTTACCCCAATGACAACCTGCAGTATCTAATGTAGCACCATAATCGAAAAGATATCCTTTTATCATAGCTTTCGGCTTATACGGTCAGACAATTCCTCGTGACTCTTGTGCATATATACATACATCATAGTGAGCACAACAATCTCAAACAGAGGATAAGCCCATGGAATGTTCAGTAAACAAGAAACATACACCACGATAGCTCTTAGGTTAAAAGTGAGCAGATTGGTGTAAGGCATCAGTTTGCGACTTGATGCAAGGAACTCTTCACGAAGGGCTTCTCTCTTAGAAGCATCCATATCAGCACTTTTCTCCTTCCACAAAGCAAAAAAACGCTGGAAGTTGGGTGTGCGCTTTTCCTGCGAACGGCAGTAGTTACAATAGTTATAATAGAACACATGAGCCCAGAAAGCCCCTTTCTTTGGCAGATTATTAAGTATCTCTTTCTGCTGAGCCGAGTTATCAAGCTCTGACCCATCTTTACCTTTCAGGAAGAAAAGATGAATCTGGCGGTAATAGTCGGCCAGAGAACTCTGTGGTGAATGGCACAGAATACCAGCAACAACACAAAGCACCCAGCTCCACATGCCCCATGTGGTTTCAGTACCAGGAATGTTCTGAGGCATCAGGCGAATACTTATCGCTACATATATTGCAAAAAACCACACATCGCCCGAAAAGCCATCGAGCATGCGCCCTATGAGGGTTTTCTTTCCAGTAAGACGAGCCATCTGTCCATCGGTAGAATCGCAGAAGTTAGCAAACATCAGCAACACCACACCCATAATGTTGTGCACGAGGTCGGTGTAGACAAACATCACTCCAGCACCAACACCAAGAAAAATAGAAAGAATAGTTATCACATTTGGGTGCACATCAAACCTGTTCCATAATAGAGCAAAAACAAGTCCTATAGGACGTGTGAAATGCACATCCAACCATTCCTCCGTATCATTTGACTTAAAAGAAGCCTGTAATAATTCCTTAAACTTTGTCATAACTTATTATTTTAGCTATCGCCTCTGCTGCTTCATTCGCACAGCGAGAGAAACTTGGCCAGTCATTAAAATCTATTATGCAGAAACTACCATCTTCTCTAACAATGGCATCTCCACCATAAACCTGTATATTCATATATCGTGCCACCATTGCCACTTCCTTGTGCAAAGCCTCTGCGTCAAATGGATAATGATGGGCAGCACCATTGCGTTTCTCGTCGGCAAACTTAAAATTGCCATCGTCGGCAGGATAATAGTACTTAAAGAACCCATCGCCCACAGCATACCACTTAACAAGATCGCCCTGCTCATGAGCTTGCACCACCCAGTCGGTAATTCCATTGAGAACGAAGTTGGCTTCTGCCGAAGCTAATTCGGCTGCATCTTTACAAAACACTACATCGTGCTCACTCTGTGCAGCCATGTCACCACGCTTTAACCAATAACCATGGTCGCCCATGGTGGCAGGAAGAGCAACACCAAGTTCACGCATTGCCTGTTGAAGTTGCGAGCGCGATGCACGAATTAAGCTCTTTGCCGAATTTATCACCCTTGTGCCCAGCTCTTCCTGCTGAGCCAACTGCTGCAAGGTTTCTTTTCGACGAGCCATAGAGATTATTAAATCTGCCGATAGAGGCTGTAACACATACTCGTCCTCATCCATCACCCTTACTGGCTGTTCCAGTTTTTCCACAACAGCCATCAGTATGGCACGGTCTTTCTCAACCGAATTGGGCGAAAACTGATCAGCCCGCCTTATTGCAAGAACATTTTTCATCAAGAAACTCATTTGCTTTGTCTATATCGGCAGCATGATCAACATCCATCACCTTTGAAAAGGCATAAGCCTTTACCTTACGCTCATCTGCAACAAGAGCACGCTGAAAATTGCGCATGCGACTTTCACCACGCTGCACGCAATCGTTAAGAGTGTCAACTGCCTTTGAATTCAGCCCATAAATGCCACCACTAATAAAACGACAGTCGTGATCGTTGCTATCATAAAAACCAGTAACATTCATGTCGGCATCAGTACCAACATAAAGTGGCTTTTCATCGTCCACAAAATCAGTTACTCCCATCAAAGCATCGGCACCATCAGCCAATGATTTCTTGAAAACCTCTATATAATTACCAAACTCTTCTTCACGGAAAATAGTGTCAACAGTAGTCAGCACGAATGGTCCTTCTGGCATACGCTTGCTTAGCTCATAAAAACTGTGCATAGAGCTCGGGGTGCTTTTAACAATAAAGTCAAGAGGCACGGGACAACCTTTCAATCCATCTTCTTCCAAACGGAAAAGATGCTCACTCACAAGGCTTGTCAAATCATTGCAGATAACAGAAATATGTTCCGCATCATTCTGCAAAAAAATGCGAATGAGACGATCTATAAGACATTCATCCTGAATCTTCACCAAAGGTTTAGGCACCTTTACACCTTCTTGGGAAAGGCGAGAGCCTTCTCCTGCCGCTATAATTGCGTAATTCATCTAAATAATACCGTTTTGATTTAAACGATACAAATATACACATAATAAGGGAAATAGGGAAATAAAGAAAATAAAAAGATACTATTATTTCCAAAAATGCAAACTTAGGAAAGAGAAATTATATAGTATGAAATGTTATACAATTAATTTTTGAAATTAGGTTTGTTAGCCCCCTCCTATCGGAGGGGGATGGGGGAGGCTTTTCTTACAATATCCTACCACTCACTGTAACCTTCAGCACAGGATACACCTTCATTTTATTGATATACTTAGAAAGGTCGTCGTCGCCCTTCACCTTATCAAGTTTTTGCAGTTCTTGATAACTTCCATTCTCCTCTTTGTAGTAGAGTTTTGGAGTGCCATGCAACTGAGCACCAAGTTCCACACGCACACCAACACGTTTCTTAGGAACAAGGCGTCCGAAACCCAGTCCGAAATAAGGACGGAAACCATTTACCTTTGCATAGCCGTCAACATCACCATTCTTGTCAACAGGTAATTCAAAATCTTCGAGATCAAGATTGATCTTCACATCATCAAATGTCTTCCCTTCATCCAACCATGCCTGATAATAATCCCTGATATCATTGCTGTGTCCTTTCAGCTTCAACAAGCGCGAACCACCATAAGAGAATCCAGCTGCAATGAAGAACGAAGAATGATTGAATGGATAATAATCAAATTTCACAAAACCAGTAACACGCTTAACGTTTCCCTGAACATCCACATCCTTAATATTAAAAGGCGTACCATCAGGATAAGGAAGATTTATTCCTGATGTATTAACTTTCACGTTAGCATTGAATTTTATAGCAGGCATAACATCAAAACCTGCACTCACATCAAAATGATTACCCAGAGGAGCAGCAACATTCATTCCAATACCCTCGGTACCAACATTCAAGCCAACGCCAAATGTATTGAAATAGCCCAAAGATTTCTGTGCCGATGCACTCATAATAGATAACAGCACTACTGTTAGAGACAAAATAATCTTTTTCATAATTACTAAAAGTTAGTTAACAATAATATTCAACTATATCATTCATTTTACAAAAATACAAAAAAATTAAATTATATCAAACAAAAGACTATTTTTTATTACTGGCTAAAGTTTCGCTTGTAGCTCAACTTTTTTCTGCGCAAAGTCTGTCACCTCACCAGTTAACGCACTGATAATCAAGATAATACATCTTAAAAGACTGTCACCAAACTGTCACCAGACTGTCACGCTTATACTCAGTTTGATTTAACATTATCACGTGACAGCCGGTGACAGTTTGGTGACAGTCTTTTTGCGCTTATTTCCCTGAATAGCAAATAGTTAATACACTTGGTGACAGTCTTGCAAAAACATTATAAAAAACTTTTCAAAGAACGTTTGTAATATTTCTTCCAAAGCACAATTTCTTCTTCACCCTTCTATATTCCTCCTAAATGTCTCCTAAATGCCTTCGAGACGGTTTCGAGATGATTTTGCCCTGTTTTGTTAATCTTTTTCTCTGTATCAATGGAGCTTTGAATTGAAGAGTTATTGACAGTCGGAAAGTAATCAATCGACTCTTTTTTTATACGCAAGAAAGAAAATGATTAAGCACAAACGGCATCTTTCTATGCCTTTAATTCTATTTGACAGAAAACCTTATGTGTGCAA